>OGIK01001279.1_pt1 | contig 24085 bp, 22 predicted proteins | sample 1571781 | NCBI WGS metagenome assembly OGIK01 (sample SAMEA2581956, study PRJEB24529) | metagenome | biome: Human gut stool | place: China | collected 2011
TATCGCATGCTCCGGGAGTTCGTGGATTTTGCCAATGTATTTCACTAACTCTCAAGTTAGTTTGGTGTAAAAACTCTAAAAACAATGAATTCCGTACAAAAAAATTCCAAAATCCGGAATTTTTGTACGGAATTTCTTCATTTTGCACGCTCAGCGAAAATAACAGCTTTTTACATGGCAAAATCTCCTGTTTTTGTATTTTTTTTAGAAAAAATAGCGTTTTTAATACAAACAGAACTCCCCGCGTAACTCTCCATCAACTACGCTTGGCAGCATGTTCCAAATAGAGGAAAAATGCCACGTTCAGTACGATCCCGAAAGCTGTGGAGACAGGAGCTGCAAGACCGATATTGGTGAGACTGGCATCCGGCTGGATACTCATGTAATAAGCGAAGGGAAGACGGACACATAGTGTCTGGATCATTGCCTGAATCATGACCCACACAGTCTTGCCGTTGCCGTTAAAATATCCCATCATGCTGAACAACACTGCCGTTACCAGCGTCTCTGCTGCGAAGCCTTTCAGATACTCATACCCTCTCTGCACCACTGCCGCATCCGCGGAGAAGATACCTGCCAGCAGATCCCCCCGGAAGAACACCAGTGCAAAAGCAAAGCATCCTACAAATAGTCCGATGCCAATGCCGGTAAACAGGGTCTGTTTTGCCCGCTTCGTTTTTCCGGCTCCCACATTCTGCGACACGAAGGAGGAGGTGGACTGCATCAGGGCGCTGGGGATCAGCATGGCGAAGTTGACGATTTTGCAGGCTACTCCGTAACCGGAAGATGCCTCCAGTCCCAGACGGTTGACAAAAGCACACAACGCCAGAAAAGAAATCTGGGTCAGGCACTCCTGTAAGGCTAACGGCAGGCCGATCTGTAAGAATTTGCCACACTGCGGATTCCAACGGAAATCATGTCTGGTAATGGTAAAGGGCAACCCTTTTTTCACCAGTCTTACAATGGCGAACACAACACTTAATGCCTGTGCGAATACTGTTGCCAGAGCCGCACCCATGGCATCCATGCCCAGTCCGGCCACCAGTACCAGATCACCCACGACATTGACAATGCACGCCACGAATACAAACAGCAGCGGGGAATTGCTGTCACCCAGTCCACGGAAAATGGCTGACAATACATTATATGCCACAATAAAAAAGATTCCGGCACCGCAGATCCGGATGTAAGCAGCGGTCAGCCCTACCGCCTCTTCCGGTGCCTGCATGAGAACCGCAATAGGACGGGCAAAGCCCACCATAATTACAAACAGCACCAGCGAGATCGCTGCAAATACAACGGTTCCGCCGCCGATGATACTGCCGATCTGCTCCTCCTTCTTCTCTCCCAGATACCGTGCGATCAGCACGGTGATACCCATTGCCAGCTGAGTCACCACGAAAGTTACCAGATTCAGCACCTGACTACCGGTAGAGACTCCGGACAATCCCGAAGTGGAGCCGAACCGTCCCACTACCAGCAGATCCACTGCACCGTAGGCCGCCTGTAAGATCAGTGCTCCCAAAATAGGAACCATGAAGCGAAGTAATTTTTTCAAAATACTTCCCTGTGTAAAATCCATCATGTCATTTTCTTTATTTTTCAAACTTCTCTCTCCTCTCGCACATCACCTGATAAAAGGTCTCTATGGTCTGTATCATCACTTTCGCATCTGCTTCGGAAATGCTCTCCAGATACGGTGCCAGACCGGCAAAATAATTCTCATTATATTTTTCCGACAGTTTTCGTCCCTCTTCTGTCAGAGAAATATAGGTGATCCTGCCGTCTTCCGCCGCATTGGCTTTCCGCAGATACCCCTTTTCTTCCATTTCTTTTACTGTCCGTGTCACGCCGGGACGGGGGATATTCAGATAGTCACTGATATCTGAAATCTTCACAGTGAGACCCTGTCGCTCCAGAATCTGGATCACATCCAGGAAATGAATATAAGAAGGTGTCACGCCTGAGGGCAGCGCGGGAAGCATCTCCCGGATCCGTTTTGCCTGATAACAGGCATCCAACATTCGTTTTATGGTCTGAATCGTCATTCTTTTTCCTCTCTGATATCTTTTTTCTATTCTTTAATTGCCTTTATAGTTACCACTAGTAATTATCTTTGGTAATTATATGTAAACATTTCAGATTTGTCAATGAGATATTTTCATAAACACAAAAACAGCAGACTCTTTTGGAGAATCTGCTGTTTTCCTTTCTCTTCATTCAGATTATGAAGTTTCCACCTGGATGATTGTTTACTCATCCGATCTGGCATAGGCATTTTTCATCTGTCCGCTAAGTTCGTACAGTACCTTGTCCAGTGTGTCGGCTGCTGCCTCCCGCAGCATTTGGGCCGTCTTTTCGTTGGCTTCTTCCTGTAATTTCTTACGTTTGTCCTCTTCGTTCTCCTGCGCCAGCAATGCATCGTAGCGATTCAGGATCACATGGCTCTTCGCCGCCACGTTTTCCTGATAGCGCTCAATGTGGAACACGGATTTGTTGTAAGAAGCATCGGCCATGGCTGCGATCATGCGGCTCATCCAGTAGAAGTTCTCCGTAGAGACTTTTCCGGTGGTCGCTGACAGGTACTCCGGTGTCCTATCGATGCCGGTATAAAAAGGTGCCAGTACATTAAAGGCATTAGAGGCCAGCGCCAGCCACTGAACCGGCTCTCCCTCCGGACGCATCTGGATCAGGGTCATGACGTCATTGCGGTTGATGCCGATGGAACGATAGGCTCCCCGCATGGACTTATCTCCATAAGCCGCATAAGGATCGTAGGGCGTTCCCTGATAATGGGAAGACAGCACATATTTCACATCTTCCACCGTGATTTTCTTCTCCGGCACCATGCACCAGGGCAGATCATCGGAAAACGGTGTGTACTCTGCATTCGGGCCATCCCAGACCTTTGTACGGGGATTCAGGGTCCGCAGCATATACCAGGCTCTTGCGGTATTGTATACATGGTCGGAATCGTCATGGCTTCCAAAGGCATCTCTGGCGGAAAAATTGCCGTCCTGTGACAGATCCAGGTGGTTCTTTTCAATAAATTCTTTCAGATCCGCGGAACACATATGCTCCTTTTGCTCCGTCAGCGCATCTTCCAGATCAAAGGCATCGATTCCGAACTGGTTCGGCATCACCACATAAGCGTCGTCCGGCACTCTCCGGGCGATCCAGTGATGGCCGCCGATGGTCTCCAGCCACCAGATCTCGTTTTTATCGGAAAAAGCAATACCGTTCATCTCGTAGGTACCGTATTTCTCCAACAGGTTTCCCAGACGTGTGACACCCTCTCTGGCACTGTGAATGTAAGGAAGCACCAGAGACACAATGTCCTCCTCGCCGATGCCGCCGGAGATCTCTTCCATACCATCCTTCGCCGGAACATATTCCACCAGTGGATCCGCTCCCAGAACTCTGGCATTGGAAGTGATGGTCTCTGTGGCCGTCATGCCCACACCTGCCGCATTGACACCGTGCGCTGCCCAGATACCCTCTCCGTCCAGTGCATTGGGGACTGCGGTATAACGCATGGGATCCTCCGGCAGATCGATCTCCACATGGGAAAGCACGGATTTGTATTTTTTCGGCTGTTCTTCCGGATGCACCACAACGAATTTCTTCGGTGTGAACTGCCCCGAAGGAGAATCATCATTCCGGGCGATCATGGTGGAACCGTCATAAGATGCCTTTTTTCCTACTAATATGGTTGTACATGGCATAATCATTACCTCCTGATACTGTGTTTCAAAATTTTCTTCTCCGGCACCGGAAATCTGTGTTCCAGTCCTGGCACTTATGCCAGCTTCTGTCCGTTAATGACTACATTTTGAATTGTCTCCGGCCTGCCCTGTAAAGGCTCGATCTTTGTGAACTGTCTGCAGCCGGTGACTTCAATATTCTCCATCTGCAGATTTCTGAAATACGGGATGTCGTCCTCATTTTCCATGGCAATGGTCTCTTCCCGGTTCAGGGAATTGAGCACATAGGACATGGTCAGGATCACTGCCTCGCCCTTGATCTCGCTCATATGGATATTGCGGAGAGTGATATTTTCCACCACGCCGCCGCGGCCCAGCGCACTCTTCATGCGGACACCCACATCGGTTCCCACGAAAGTACAGTTCTCCACCAGAATATCCTTTACTCCGCGGGACATCTCACTGCCGATGACGAAGCCGCCATGGCCTTCGTTCACCAGACAGTCATGGATGTAAACATTGCTGCAGGGCCCCTGAATCTTGCGGGCAATGGCATTTTTGCCGGACTTCATGCAGATGGCATCATCTCCGGTCTCAAAAACACTGTGATGAATATGCACATTAGTGCAGGACTCCACATCAATGCCGTCACCGTTCTGGGCATAATAAGGATTGCGGACCTGTATATGCTCCACCGTAAGGTTCTCGCAGAAATAGGGGTGGATATTCCATGCCGGAGAGTTCATGAACGTTACGCCTTGCAGAAGCACATTTTTGCAATGGCGCAGACTGATCATCACCGGGCGGTAAAAATCGTAATAGGGTGCCGCGGCGGCCAGTGCTTCCTCGGTGTTTCCCTGAATGTTGTGGTGATTTCCTTTTAAAATCGACTCTGTGGGCATCCAGATCGCTGTTTCTTTCGTCTCTAACACATAAGGGCTGATGGTAAACAACGCATCCCACTGTTTTTCCGTCATCTTAAACTTCTTGATCGGACGCCATTTATCACCGCTGCCGTCAATGATGCCTTCTCCGGTAATGGCGATGTTTTCTGCATTTTCCGCGGTAACGGGAGATACGGTGCGAATGCAGTCCTGACCTTCATAGCTGGTAATCCGCAGCGGATAGTCCTCTTTGGACTTGATGAATTTTAACATAGCCTGACTGTCCAGATGAAGATTGACACCGCTTAACAGCCGGAGCGGAGCCACCGACCAGATGCCTGCGGGAACTCTTACCGTACCGCCCCCCTGCTCCGACACTTCGCAGATCGCACGGTTAATGGCCTCCGCATTGTGTCTGCCGGTCTCGATCTGCAAATCGCCGCTCTTCGCGCCGTATTCTGCTATGGACACCTCCCGGTCCGGGAACTGGGGAATTTCTACTTTATAATTCTGATTATACATGGTTATTGTTTTCTCCTTTGAATATTTTCATGGATACTTTCACATTTTCTACGTTTCTGATTCTAGCGTATTCCGTTTCGGACTTCCACCCGATTTTTGCGTTTTTCCGAAGGGTTCTACTGCTTATTTGTGCCCTTCCGCGCAGATCCAGTCCTCGCCGTCTTTTAAGTGAATCCGTACCTCTTCAAATCCTGCATTTTCCAGCAGTTCCCGGAATTCTTCCGGTGTGGGATTAAACAGATGGAATCTTTGAATGTTTTCCCGCACCTGTTCCGGCAGATCCTCCTTCTGGTAAATGTCGGCCACCAGTAAAAAGGTTCCCTGCTCCTTCATTACCCGGTAGACTTCTTTCAGATTCTCCGCGGGATCCGGCCAGAAATAAAAGCTTTCCACCGTAATGATCTTGTCAAAAGCATTGTCCGCAAAGGGCAGTTTTTCCACTGAGGCTTCCACGAGATCCATTTTTCCCTGCTGCAGTTCTTCTGCATTGGTTTTCCCGGAAAGCTCCAGTGAAGTGGCGGAATAATCCACTCCGGTCAGATGTCCGTCACGCACCTCTTCACTCATGCGTTTCAGAGTTGCTCCTCCACCGCAGCCGATGTCCAGAATCCGGTCATTCTCCCGGATCTTCCAGTGTTCCAGCGCCCAGCCGGTCACTGCGTAGTGGCTTTCGTTCATGCGGCGCAGCATCTTCTCCCCATCCTCCCCGACCGGTTTCCCGGGGTTGCCGGAGATGGTGATCTCCTGCTGGGTGCGTTCGTTGGTGGTTAGGTGGTTTATGGTATTATTTTCTGTTTTTTCAGTCATGATCTTTATTCCTTCTTCCAGCCTCTTTCTTTTTGGATCTTTGCAGTTTTCTTTGCAATTTTTACTATCTCTATTATAATAGTAATTGTTTATAATCATGTAAAGGGCAATCCCGTTATTGAGAATATCTCTGAATAAGGGATTTGGCAAAACACCCGATACAAAGTACAATCTGCGAAAGCATACGCCGGAAATGCAGTGGAACGCTTGCAGGTTACGGAAAGGCATACATTTTTTATGAAATATTATCTTGCCCCCATGGAGGGACTGACCACTTATAATTTCCGCACTAACTGGAACCGCTGTTACGGCGGAATGGACAAATATTTTACCCCTTTTATCTCCAATCGGCACATGAACAGCAGAGAACGCAACGATGTGCTTCCGGAACATAATGTGGGCATGTACACCGTACCGCAGATCCTGACCAATAAGGCGGAGGAATTTCTGTCGCTGGCAGAGCAGCTGGCCGGATATGGCTACCACGAGGTCAATCTGAATCTGGGCTGTCCTTCCGGGACGGTGGTGGCAAGAAACCGTGGTGCCGGCTTCTTAGGCACGCCCCGGGAACTGGAGGATTTTTTGGGCGAGATCTTCGAAAAATGTCCACTGGAAATCTCCATCAAGACCCGCATCGGCATGGACTACATGGATGAATGGGCTCCATTGCTTAAAATATATCAAAAATTTCCCATGAAGGAACTGATCATTCACCCCAGACTGCAAAAGGAAGGTTACAAGGGGACACCCCATCTGGAGGCTTTCGCAGAGGCGGTGGAAGCCCTGCAATGTCCGCTGTGCTATAACGGGGATATTACCTCTCCGGAGTCGCTAACGCAGATTCTTACGCAGCTTCCCAGTATCGATACGGTCATGATCGGCCGGGGAATTTTGCAGAATCCGGGATTATTGCAGGAATTGAAGGCTGCCTCCACGGAGAGTGTTGCGCTGCCGTCTTGTGAAGAGCGGCTGGCTGTCCTGAAGGAATTCCACACTTCCCTCCTGACCGGTTATCAGGAGATCATGTCCGGCGATACCAATACGCTCTATAAGATGAAGGATCTCTGGACTTTCTTAAGCCACAGCTTCGAATCTCCGGACAAATACGTAAAAAAAATCCGCAAAGCCACAGATGCCAGCGACTATAAGCTGGCCGTCAATGCGTTATTCCGGGAGTGCGCATTGAAGTCGGAGAATTCTTGATCCTGACATCATCCCATACCTTTATTCCCCGGTGTCGAACTGTTCTCCTTCGTTGGCGTCTTCCATGACGACCTCCGGCTCCGGGATGCCTGCATTTTCCACATAGCTGAAATGAATGACCGCCTGTGGCCAGTTGAGACTGATCCGGGCGGTCTTCTGCCGCTCCTCGCCTGCCTTGCGGATCAGTTCCAACAGTTCCTGCAAGACTTCTCTGGTCAGGTAGCCTCCCCGCCACTGGAACGTCATGGCCCGGCCTTTTTTCGCCATCTGCTGTGCTCTTTTATATACTTCTTCCGTTTTCGTAAAGGAAAGTTTTTTCTCCTTGTAATAAAAATGATCGTTGTCCGGACAGCCGGGTGCCGGGGCGATCAACGGTTCATGATCCCGGAACACTGCTTTATCTCCCAGATTGAAATAGTCGTAGCGGATCTCTCCGGGTGCTTCCGCATTGCCCTGATGTTTTCCCAATGTATTGTCAAATGTGGCATCCAGATGGTAATACTGCCCGCCGATCCGCACAATATTCCAGGTGTGACGGTACTTGATCCCTTTCTCCGGATTGTTGCCGCAGATAGCGATTACACACCACACACCCAGCGCATCACAAAGCACCTTCACCGATTTGGCAATGCCCTCGCAGACACCCACGCCCTGTCCCAGCGGTCCGATAATCTCATGGGAATAGGGCTTTTTCAACTTATCATAGGTGATATTTTCGCAGATAAAGTCGTGAATGTACTTCTCTTTTTCCCACTCTGTGAACTTTGCGGCAGGTCTTGCCAGCTTTTCCACCCGGGACTGCATGGCTTTCTGATGTTCTCTGATCTTATTTTTCTCAAACAGATACTCCGGCACGAAGATGATATTGGGGGAGTCCTGATAATATCTATACCGATAGCTCACCACCCAGAAAATCTCCGGGTGATCCAGCCGCAGCCGGAAAAATACGTCATACAATTCTTCCGCCGGGATCCGCGGCAGCTGGATCTCGTCTGCCAGCGCCAGCACTCCCTGCTGCATAGCGTGATAGGCGACCTGTTGGGGCTTGTTCATTTTCTGATAGTAATATGGTTCCATGGTAGTTTCCTATTCTATTGTTTTCATCTGTCTTATTTTTACATTTTAACAGAAGGTTTTTCTTTTGGGTGGATGTTTTTGATATTTTTTTGATATTTTTTGAAACTTTTGCAGCAGATGCATAGTCTAACCATCAGAGACCTGTAAGATATGGTTTTATTTAAGAGAGGAGTTTTACTTATGAAAAACAAAATGATCTGTACACTTTTAACTACTGTGATGGTATTGTCTTTTGCTGCCTGTGGCAGTCAGGGAAATGGAGCAGCTTCGGCGGAAAGTACGGTGACTTCCGAAATCGGTGCGGAGGCTTCTACTGCTGAAAGTTCTGCTGCTGAAGCTAGTGCTGAGACAACTACAGAAGCTTCTGCTGATGCGACCAACGGTACTTCTTACGAGGATAACTTTGCAGTTTCCACAGAGGATGCTGCCGCTTTCGCTAAAAAGATCCAGGATGCCGTAGCCGCTGAAGACCTGGATGCACTCGCTGATCTGGTCAATTATCCGGTCTATGTTGCTCTGGGCGATGGCAGTGTGATCGAAACCAGGGAAGACCTGATTGCCTTAGGTGCAGACAAAATCTTCACCCCTGAATTGAAAGACTCTATGGCTAATGCTGATCTGTCCGAATTAAGCCCCAGCATGGCAGGCTTCACCCTCTACAGCACCGGTGACGGCCCCAACATCACCTTCAATGTCCAGAACGGAGTACTCGGCATCAGCGGTATCAATTACTAATCATTCTCGTACAAATCAGGGGAGCCTTTCATCAGGCTCCCCTTACTCGTGTCGAAATAACCGTTTTCAACGGTACCATAGTGATATCTATGTTCCCGTCTGTCTTCCTCGTGATCAGCGTGGCTCCACGCTGGATATATTGCTTCGCAATGCCGGAATATCCCAGATAATCAATGGACATTCCGTAGGTCATGCGGATGCCCTGATATATCAGGGATAATGTATTCAGGTGATCGTGTCCACAGAATATCCATTTCAGCCAGCCGTTATCCACCGCTTTTTCGAAAAAATGTGGCGGTTGATTCGATATTCCGAAGTACTCGTCCTTTTCTCCGATACTGCCGTGTTCATAAATCACGCTGTGATCGCCCAATTTCATTTTCTCATAAGCTTCCTTAAATTCTGCGGGCGGCATGTGGAAAAATGCCATGGCAGGCACTTTTCTCTCGTTCAGTTTTTCCATGCACCAGTCCGTCTGATCCTCATGGATCCGGTCGAAACCGCTGAAAAACCAGCCGTCACCATACATGTTGGAATCCAGCAGAATCAGCGGAAGTAACAGTTTTCCCTGATCATCTGTGAGGTCTACTACAAAATTCCCTACGCCGGTAATGGGATTCTGAGGACTGTGCTCATATCTTCCTTTGGTAAAAACGGCATATTTTCCCGTAGTGAAAATCTCCGCCAGCTGTTCCTTATTGCAGGTGGAGCCCATTTCACAGTCATGGTTACCAAAGACCAGAGTATAGGGAATCTGAAAACCATCCAGAAATACTAACAGCTTTTGCGCCTGTTTTCTATTATTCATCGTCCCGCTTTTGGGGAAAAACGGGAACACGGAATCCCCGGTCAGGACGATCAGATCCGGTCCCGTCCGGCGGATCAGCTCCGTCACCGCTTCCAGCGCCAGTCTGTCCTTTTTCCCGGAAAACATGCCGAAACCAAGGTGCAGGTCTGTCAGCTGTAATATTTTATAATCTCTGTCCGTCGGGATGCAAAGGGAAAAAGTCTCTTCGTCACGGATCTGAAAGTTTTTGGAAGTATACATAAGAATCTCTTTTCTTTTTGGGGATTAACTCAACGGGATCAATGCTCCTATTGCAGAAAGTACTGTTGAAATCACCATCAGCACCTGAAAAGGCACCGTGCCGATCACGCCGCAGATAGGACTGCTACCGGCTTTTTTCCTGGACTTTCCATAGGTCAGCACCAGCATGATGCTCACCAGTACCACAACGCCACTCATGATCCTGGTCAGAACGATAAAGCTGTTCACGCCAAACACAGCAAACAGAATGCAGGGAACTGTGGCGATCAGCCAGCTGATGCGGTTGCCGCTGCCGATCTGCTCATGAACCACATCGCGGAGGGCGAGAGTATTGCTCCAGAACGTGGTAAGTAAAGCAAACAGGGAAAATACGCCTGCCAGGATCATCGCCCAGGTACCGATGCTCTCTCCCAACTGCATGTATGCCAGTTCTTTTTCCAGTGCTCCCTTGGTTCCCAGGAGAACCGTGCCCGTCACGATCAGAACAAACACTGAGGAAAGCCCAAAACCGATGAAAATGGATCGGCGGATCTGTTTCGCGTTGCCATCCAGACCTTTCACCACCTGGATCACTGCCTGATTGGCGGAAGTTGCGAATACCACCATGCTGTACAGCGCCAGCAGATTATTCCAGTGGAACTGTGCCCGTTGCAAAGAATTCAGCGGATGCAGAAAAGTTCCTACCGTCATCACTGCCACAATTCCCATGAGGACAATGACTGCGTACTTCTGTGCGATGCCTACGGCTTTCATGCCGATAAACACCACGACTCCGGCGATCACATAGTACAAAATCTGCGCCGCCACGAAAGGCATTCCGAACCAGTTCACAAAAATCTGTGCTCCGCCGTTGATATTACCGCTCACACCGATCATAATTGCCAGCCCATAGACGATAAATACACTCCAGCTGAATATCTGCTTCATTGTGCCGTGGAACAGCTCTCCTTCGAAACTTTTTACCAGCTGGACGCCACCGTTGTTATAGGACAACTCGGCAATGATCAGGTGCAGGATCACGTTCACACAATATGCAATCAATACCATCCACACGACATCCAGCATACTGTTCTTCGTGGCAAGATACGGAACGGCAATGATGCCCGTGCCGATGCTGTTGCCGACGATCATGCTGATGGCTTCGAAGGTCGTGAGATGGGCTTCGGATTGGATGGGGTGGGACATGGGGAGGACCTCCTTTGTATAGTTTCTTTTCGCTATGCGATATGCGTCTTTCGGTATTCATCCGTATCTGCCTGAATAGATACAAGAATACCTGTCGCTAAATGCGAAATGTTCATCTGAAGTGTAGGTTGTTTAGGAGCAATCCCTTCATCCTCCAGAACGGTAAGGCAAAGATTCAGGGCATCTGTGATTAGTAAAACTGTCTCCTGTAAAGATTTACCTGTGGTAATGCAACTATCAATGTCAGGAACTTTTGCGTAAAAGGTACTATCCTTTTTGCTAATAACTGCGGTATAAATATATTGCATATGAATTACTCCCTTCTGTTTCTACTCCTTCCGCTCCGGCAGCATCCCCTTGATCTTCACGCCACTCAGATCCACATCCAGCACGATCTTCACCATCCAGAAGAACAGTAACAGCACCAGCATCGGAATCACGCAGGAAGTAATGATCATCACAGCCACTGCCTCAATAAAATGATTTAAGGAATTCTCCACTTTCTGCACCAGGTCTTCGGTAGAAACCGTCACGTTTTCCACAACATTTGCCACTGAATCTTTAGCGCTGGAAATAGCGTCTTTTGCCCAGTCGAAAATGTTTGAGACAGATCCGGAGTTATTGTTTTCCTTCTCCTGCACGTTACCTGTAACAGTTCCAGGAACTTCTGTTGTTCCGATTCCGGTTGTTTCCGTCGCATTAGTGTCATCCACCACGCCACTGTTTTCCAGTATATTCTGTGTGTTCCTGGCATCCTCAATGGTAGCTTCGATCTGGGCCTGATAGGTGTCTCCGATAAGGTCAGAAATCTTTACACTGGCCGGAACCACGAGAAAAATGGCAATGCCAAATACTGCAAGTTTTGCCGCCAGTTTCCGCACGGTGGCATTTGCAAAAATCAGATTGAATATCCACAAGCCGCAGGCAATCGGAATCAGGTAGGTAAATGCCACATAGCCGGTAATCGTCACAAGATATTTTTCCAGATAGATAGCGCAGAGGACCACCAGCAGGTATCCGCTGACATCTGCCATTTTCTCCGCGATGGGTGTTGCCGTGTCACCCGGAAGCAAGGTGATCAGCGCTGAAGTCACCGTGGATGCCGCCGTCAGCTCCATGACCGTTTGTTTTTTCTCATCCAGAGAGGCTATGGTTTTCTGGTGATTTTCCGGGGCGGAGGCGTATTTTCCGATAACGGTGATGGATAGAATAGCGACCAACAGCAAAATCACTGCCGTAATGCATTTTTGTTTGTTAAAGTTCATGTGATTACCTTCTTTCCTTCTCGAATTCTATATTATTTCACGCTAATATCCTGCTATTACATTTTTCAGGACGTAATTTAGGCTATACACTACACTTTTCAGGACGTAATCTCGTGCCATCTCACACTTTTCAGGACGTTACTTCAAAAACCGCCGCAACAACTTCTCTTTTTTCTCATCATACCTCTGATACCGTATCGGCAGATCCATCCATGTCTTTTTGTCCACGATACTTCGATAATGGCTAAAGGTCTCGAATCCGGTGCGGCCGTGATACCCACCCATGCCGCTCTCGCCCACGCCACCGAAGGGCATGGCGCTGGTGGCCAGGTGGATGATGGTGTCGTTGATGCAGCCTCCGCCAAAGTGGCAGTGATCCAGGATCCGTCTCTGAGCTTTTTTATCTTCACTGAAGAAATACAACGCCAACGGATGGGGATGTTCCTCCACACAGCGGATTGCCCAATCCACAAAGTCTCCCGTGGCTGCACGCGTCCCGGAAGCATCCCTGCAAAAATCATTTTGTGCAACACCTTTCTCTGCATCATGTGCATTATACGTCAGCACCGGCAGGATCGGTCCGAAGATTTCTTCTCCCATCACGGCATCTTCCCAGGTCACATCCGTCATCACTGTGGGAGCAATCCGCAAAGTCTTCTCGTCATACTGTCCGCCGCAGACGATTTTTTCCGCATCCATCAATCCCAACAGTCTGTGAAAATGCTTCTCGTTAATGATTTTCCCATAATCCGGATTCTGCAGGGGATTTTCTCCAAACTGCCTCACGATCTCCTCCCGGATAGTTTCCACCAATCGGTCGCGGATCCTGACATCACACAGCACATAATCCGGTGCCACACAGGTCTGCCCGCAGTTTAGATATTTTCCGAATACGATTCTCCTCGCCGCCAGCGGAAGCTTCGCCGTAGCATCCACGATACAGGGACTTTTCCCGCCCAGCTCCAACGTCACCGGGGTCAAATATTCCGCAGCACTTCTAAGCACCTCCCGTCCCACGGTCTTGCCTCCGGTGAAAAATATCATATCAAACCGCTGCTGCAATAATGCCTGATTCTCCGTTCTGCCGCCGGTGATCACAGCCACGTATTCTATCGGAAAACATTCTTCCAGAATATTTTTCAGCACAGCTGCCGTCGCCGGAGCATATGCACTGGGCTTCACCACCGCCGTATTTCCGGCAGCTATGGCATCGATCAGCGGATCCAGTGTCAGTAACACCGGGTAATTCCATGGACTCATGATCAGCACGGTGCCATAGGGTGACGGAGAACGGAAGCTCCTCGCCGCAAACTGCGATAACGGTGTCGGCACTCTCTTTTCCCGCATCAGTCCCCGCAGATGCTTCTGCATCCAGGTCAGTTCCGACAGAGTCAATCCGATCTCGCACATGTAGCTTTCCATCCGGCTTTTCCCCAGATCCTGTTGCAGTGCATCGTTCAATTCTGCTTCATGGCACTGCAGGGAGGCCTTTAATTTTCCCAGCTGTTCTGCCCGGAATTCCCGGGAAAGTGTGGCTCCCGTAGCAAAATATTCTCTTTGTCTGCGTAATATCGTCCGGATTTCCTGCTCTGTCATAAGTGCCTCCTATCTGCTCTTCTATTCTTTATACTATCCATTTTTCTGCCATAACGCAACCTCTCCACGATCATTCCATCCAAAAAACGGCGGAGCTTTTCACTCCGCCGCCCGCCTATTTTTATTTACTTTATTTCCATGCAAAATTTACCATTCCGTACACATAGATGAACAGCACTGCCGCCGGAACAAAATACTTGAACACCGGCTTCATCCACGGCTGCACCTTTAAGCCTTTGCCGGCATTTGCTTCCTCCAGGAATTTGTCCCAGCCCCAGCCGACCTTATAACAGCAAAATACTGCCAGCAGGATCGAACCTATGGGCATGATATTGTTGGACACCAGGAAATCCCAGAAGTCCAGCCAGGTCGTTCCCGCCGCAAAGGGCTGAAAATGGATCACGCTGAAGCCCAACGCCGTTGTCAATGCCAACAGAAACGTTCCCACACCGCAGACGATACATCCTACCGGTCTCGACCATCCAGTCAGTTCCCGGACCATGGCCAGAATATTTTCACACACTCCCAGCACTGTGGACATGGCTGCGAACACCATGAACAGGAAAAATAAGGTTCCCCACCATCTGCCGCCTGCCATGTTGTTAAATACGGTCGCCATAGTATCGAACAGAAGGCTGGGACCCGCCGTCACTTCCACATCATAAGTAAAGCATGCCGGAAATATAATGATACCGGCGATCACTGCCACCAGTGTATCCAGGATAATAATATGGATAGACTCCCCCATGAGAGAACGGTCCTTGCCGATATAGCTTCCGAAGATCGCCATACCGCCCATTCCCACGGACAAGGTGAAAAATGCCTGATTCATGGCACCCACCACCACGGAACCGGTGATTTTGGAGAAATGCGGGATCAGATAGAAGCTCAATCCCTCTCCTGCTCCCGGAAGTGTAAAGCTGTGCACCGCCAGCACCAGCATCAGCACGATCAAGGCTGACATCATATATTTGGTAATACGTTCCAGCCCACCCTGCAGATGGAAGCTTAAAATAACAAAAGCGATCAGCAAGGTGACTAGCAGATATGTCACATTCACCGAGGGCGTCGTGATCATTTTTTCAAATCCGAAATCCTGATTCTGCCCTGTCAGAAATTTTACAAAATAATAGAGGATCCATCCGGACACCACCGCATAAAAAGCGATCAGTGCAATGTTGCCGATGAGGCAGACGATGCCCCACAGATTCCATTTTCCCCTGCCGCCGGATAATTTCCGATACATATAAAGTGGACTCGTCTGCGCCGCACGCCCCACGGAGAATTCCATGATCATGGCGGGCAGGCCCAGCACGATCAGGCAGATCACGTAGATCAGCATGAAGCTTCCGCCACCGTTCTGCCCGCACATCCACGGGAATTTCCACACATTTCCGCAGCCGATGGCGCACCCCGCCGACAGCATGATAAATCCCAAACGACTCCCCAGTCTCTCTCTGTTTTCCATACCTCTGATCCTTCCCAAAACTACTTATTCTAAACACGGGATACGGCATATATTTTTACTATTTTCCCATATTTTCGCCATCTTTTCACATTGACAGCTCTATTTTCTCATTATATAATTTTCTTAAATATTTGAAAAACAAATTATTTGCATTGCATTGATCGAAGAATTGAATTTACAATACAGAAAGTGTATCTACTCTATGGATGTCAAAAATCTGGAAACCTTTGTTATGGTGAACGAACTGAAGAGCTTTACGCTGGCGGCCGGACGTCTGGGTTATACCCAGTCCACCGTATCCTTTCAGATCAAACAATTGGAAAAGGAGCTGTCCATCCCCCTGTTTGAGAGGATCGGGCATACCGTAACCCTGACCAACGAAGGGGAGAAGCTGTTACCCCTGGCCCAACAGATCCTGCGGCTCGCCGCGGAAGCCACCCACATCTGCGGTAATACCGCTCCCGAAGGACTGGTGCGCATTGCCATTGCAGAATCTCTGGCCAGCTGGGAATTTCACAGCCGCTTCAAGGATTTTCATGAAAAATATCCAGGCATCCGCCTGAAGATCATTGCTACCAGCACTGACGAAATGTTCCAGATGCTGGGACAGAATCAGGTCGATATTGTATACACACTGGACCGCCGTATTTTTAATCACAATTATGTGACCGCTTTCGAAGCTCCCGTGGATATTCACTTCGTCACCGGTGCCAGTCACCCCTTAGCCGGACAGACTCAGATCACCCTGGAACAGATTTTGGAATATCCGCTGATCCTGACAGAGAAAAACATGAGTTACCGAGCTGCTCTGGATGATCTGCTCTCCCAAAACGGTAAGGAGACAATGCCCATCATGGAGGTGGGCGATACCCAGCTAATCCGCAATCTTCTGTGTCAGGGTCTCGGTATCTCCTATCTGCCGGAGTTCGTGATCGCAGAGGACCTGGCAAAGGGAAATCTCGTCAGTCTCCCCATGACGGAGATTCAGCCGGATATCTGGCGGCAGCTTTTATATCATAGGAACAAATGGATCTCACCGGAATTGAAATGCGTAATAAAATACCTGCAGGAGGAATAATCCCCTGCAGGTTTTCTATTATATATGGATGTCGGGGGCAAAAGCCCCACCTTTAATTCCTACGAATTGTTTCGTGCTGCACACTCCCACACTTCTATCCAATATTCGCTTATCGAGGAATCTTCATCCCAGAAGCATTCCGATTCCATGTACCAAAAAGGCTGCCACCCATGCCACAAAACACTGCCAGAGTACCACGGCAATGGCCCATTTTCCACCCAGTTCTCTGCGTACAGAAGCGATGGCTGCCACGCAGGGCGTATACAGCAGGCTGAATACCAGTAACGACGCGGCTGCCAACGGGGTAAGTACCGTGGCAATACTGCTGCCGAACAATACTTCCAGGGTTGCTACCACACTTTCTTTTGCCATGAATCCGCTGATCAGAGACGTACAGATCCGCCAGTCTCCCAATCCCAGCGGCCGGAACACCGGAACCAACAGACCTGATAGCATTGCCAGCATACTGTTGGCTGAATTCTCTACCAGATTCAGTTTCAGATCAAAACTCTGTAAAAACCATACTACAATCGTTGCAATGAAGATCACAGTAAATGCCTTCTGTAAAAAATCTTTCGCCTTTTCCCACAACAACTGTCCTACATTTTTCGCTCCGGGCAGACGATAATTAGGCAGTTCCATTACGAACGGCACCGGCTCGCCTTTGAACAAGGTTCCACGATATAAAAATGCAACCAGAATACCAATCACGATCCCCAGCAGATACAGGGCCGACATGATCAGCCCACCCTTTCCCGGGAAAAATACGCTCACGAAGAACGAATAAATCGGTAATTTTGCAGAACAGCTCATAAACGGTGTCAGCAGGATCGTCATCTTACGGTCTCTCTCACTAGTCAGTGTTCTCGTGGCCATGACTGCCGGTACCGTACATCCGAACCCAATCAGCATCGGCACAATACTTCGTCCGGACAGACCGATCTTTCGAAGCAACTTATCCATCACGAATGCCACACGGGCGATATAACCGCTGTCTTCCATAAGTGAAAGGAAGAAAAACAAGGTCACCACAATAGGCAGGAAACTCAATACGCTGCCCACCCCGGTAAAAATACCGTCGATCACAAGACTTTGTACGGCACTGTTGACATGGGCCGCTGTCATGGCTGCATCCGCAAGTTCTGTCAGTCTGCCGATTCCCAGTTCCAAAAGCCCTTGCAGCCAGGCTCCGATCACATTAAATGTCAAATAAAACACCAATATCATGATCACAATAAAACAAGGGATTGCCGTATATTTTCCGGTAAGGATCCGATCGATCTTCTCACTGCGGATCCGTTCTTTGCTTTCCTTCGGCTTTACTACCGTCTGTTCACATAATCTCTCGATAAAATCAAACCGCATGTCCGCGATAGCCGCACTCCGGTCCACACCACGCTCTGTCTCCATCTGGCAGACAATATGCTCCAGCATTTCTTTTTCATTTTCATCCAGCTGCAGCTTCTCCAGGATCAGATGATCTCCTTCAATGGCTTTGTTGGCTGCGAAACGCAGGGGCAGCTTTGCTGCTTCCGCATGATCCTCGATCAGATGCCCCACCGCATGGATGCAGCGGTGTACGGAACCATCATGATCGTTTTTATCACAGAAATCCTGCCGTAGCGGCCGTTCCTGATATTTTGCGACATGGACTGCATGGCGGATCAGTTCGTCCACACCTTCGTTTTTCGCAGCAGAAATGGGGATTACGGGTACTCCCAGGAATGCCTCCATGGCATTCACATCGATGGAACCGTGATTGCCGGTGACTTCATCCATCATGTTCAGGGCTACGACCATGGGAATGTTCATTTCCAACAACTGCATGGTCAGATACAGATTACGCTCGATATTCGTCGCATCCACGATATTAATGATAGCTCTGGGTTTCTCATACAGGATAAAATTACGGGATACGATCTCTTCACTGCTGTAAGGGGACATGGAATAAATACCGGGCAGGTCTGTCACCAAAGTATCCGGATACCCTTTGATGGAACCGTCCTTACGGTCTACGGTAACTCCGGGGAAATTTCCCACATGCTGATTCGAACCGGTGAGCTGATTGAACAGTGTAGTCTTGCCGCAGTTCTGATTTCCCGCCAGGGCGAACGTTAATGTCGTTCCCTCCGGCAAAGGATTCTCATCTTTTTTTGAATGGTATTTTCCATCCTCACCTAATCCCGGGTGCTCCGCATCCGTCACTCGGTCCAGCCCTTTATGTTCTCTTGTTCTCTTCGATATAGGTGCGATCTCGATCTGATCCGCTTCCGCCAGCCGTAACGTAAGTTCATAGCCGTGCACCTGCAATTCCATGGGATCCCCCATCGGAGCCAGCTTTACCACCGTCACCTCTGCTCCCGGGATCATACCCATATCCAGGAAATGCTGTCTGAGTTCTCCGGAACCACCGACGGTTTCGATCACGGCGCTTTTACCGATTTCCAATTCTTTCAGTGTCATAACACTTCTGTATCCTTTCGTATCTCAACATCTTAATGTTCTGTGCTGTAACAGAAGTATTATAGCGCATTTGGTATTGAAAATCAGTATCAATTTGCATTTTTTATTTCCATGATTTTTTTCAAAAAAATTTTCAAAAATGGAATAAAAATGTAGAAAAAATTGACGAAAGCAGTTAAACTTAAAACAGCATCAATAAAAATAGGGAGGGAACTTATGAATATGAATATAAAAGAAAATAATAAATATCGTTATACGGATACCGCGGAACGCAATATCAGAATGAACCGGTTCTATATTATCGCTACTTCGCTTTTGGCGATCGTGTTCCTGTTTTATCTGTGGTTAAAACTGGCAAATCACAACATTGCACCCATTGTTACATACGCAAATACCATTCTGATCGCCGTTTTCTGTGTGGTAAATGTCGTGACACACCTTCGAAATAAGGCGACACGACTATTAAAAGTCTTCGCTACCATCGAGATCGGCATTGAGTATCTGTTAGTCGGTTTACAGACAGATGCAAGTTTCATTCACTATGCGCTGATCGCCATTTTCATATTACAGATTCCTTATTATGAGAAAAAATCTCTGAAGAAAACCGCTGTGGGATTATTCGTGCTCTACCTGATCGTCATGATCGTTCAGGCTACGAAGGGAATCTACGGTCAGAATGTGAATGCCGTCTGCTCTACCCTGCTGGTATTCCTGATTGGAATCATTATTTTGGAAACCGGTAAGATTGCTATATTATTTAACAATGATGCCATCGGTTCTTCCCGGGAAGAACATAACCGTGTAAAAGAAGTACTGGATAATGTTCTGGACGTATCCAAGACCGTACATCAGGAAACCACCAAAACCACAGATCTTATGGACCAGCTGGTACAAACTACGGAATCTGTAGCCAACAGTATGCAGGAGATTTCCTCTGCCACCAATATGACTGCCACCAGCATCGAAGAGCAGAGCCAGATGACCGGTACGATTCAGAATGCTATCGAGCAGACCAGTCATATCTCCGAGCAAATGGTTCAGATTGCTGAGGATTCTAACGAAAGCATCCGTAAGAACATGGCTGCTATGGAATCCTTAAAACAGCAGTCCGCCATGATCAAGGATACCAACCATTCCGTCACTGACGCCATGGCAAAATTACAGGAAAAGACAAAAGAGGTGGAAACTATCGCCGGAAGCATCATGGCAATCTCCGGTCAGACAAATCTTTTAGCCCTGAACGCTTCCATCGAAAGTGCCCGTGCCGGTGAAGCCGGACGTGGTTTCGCCGTTGTAGCACAGCAGATCCGTCAGCTCGCAGAGCAGACCAAGAGTTTTACTGAAGAGATCACCAAGATTACCAACGAGCTGAATGTCAATGCCAACATGGTAGTCAACACTATCAACGGTTCCATTGAAGCTACCGAACAGCAGGGCGAAAAGATCCTGGCTGCTTCCGAGACTTTCGAACAGCTGAACAAAAATATGGAAGCACTGGCTTCCCAGGTGGAAGAAGTAAATCACCACATTCTGGGATTGTCAGAATCCAATAATAAGATTATGGAAAACATCTCCCAGCTGTCTGCTGTAACTGAAGAAGTTACCGCCAATGCCGAGCAGGTACACACCATGAGCCAGAACAACCTGGATTGCGCAGAACAAGTAAAAACGGCAGTAGAACATATCCGCTCTACCACCGATGAGATGGGGACGCAGGAGGGTTAAACCTCCTGCGTTCTTTGATCTTACTATTTCAATTTCAAACCGTCTTTAAAAGCATTTCCTACTTTATCTCCCATTGCAAGATAAGTATTATTCACAGGATCATAGCTGATTGGCTTCAATTTCTTCGGATCGATCTTGCCATCCGTCAGGATGCTTTCGTCCGCATTGACGTTGACGATATCGCCCACCAGAATGCCGTCTTCAAAACTTTTCATCTTACATTCCAGCGCCATGGGAAGTTCATCGATCAACGGTGCATTGACAAAATCACTCTTGGCTGCATGGAAACCAGACTTTGAGAATTTATCAGGTACTTTCTTCGCAGATTCCACGCCCACATAGTCGCAGGCTACCACGGTATCTTCGGTTCCGATACTTACGGTAAATGCTCCGGTCTTTGCCAGATTCTCCGTGGTCTTATGCTCTGACATACTGATGGAGATCTCATTCATGTCCGTAATGATTCCCCATGCTGCGTTCATGGCATCGGGTACTCTATTTTCGTCATAAGTTGCAATGATCAGCACCGGCATGGGATACATTACCGGCTTTGCTCCAAAATTTACTCTGCTCATATTCGTCCTCCTTGTACTAAATTAATTTTTCCTTCCATTCTGCTTCCCGGAATCCGGTCAACACCAGATCCCCGTCCACGACAAACGGCCGCTTTACCAGCATTCCGTCCGTGGCCAGCAGCCGAAGTTGTTCCTCTTCCGTCATGTTCGGAAGCTTGTCCTCTCAATTAAATCTGCCTTGAAACAAAATGTACCGTTTCTTTTCTCTGCTCAAGTATGTAAGGTATCAGTTCCAATGGATATACCTTCGTGTCCTTCCTTAGTTCCTCCAGCGGAATCCAGCAGAAATCCAGATTGATTCTCTCATGATCCAATTCATCATATCCATGAAACACCCCATCCATAGGAATACTATCGTCCAGTAAATGAACATTATAATATAAGCAGATCTGGTGGCAGGGTCTCTTTCCCCATGGAAAATAAATTTCGCCTATAGCCAGCAGATTATCTACCTCTATCTCAGCGTGAAGTTCTTCTTCAAACTCCCGTTTCAGCGTTTCCATGCTGGCCTCCATAGCAGCAACATGCCCGCCGATGATAGCATAGTCATCATTTTTCGGACGTTGCAACAGGATCTTTTCATTATGGATCAATATACCGCCAACCCTGTAGGAAAATACAAAATCATCGTTTTTAAATAGAATGTCCATGTGATCTCCCTTCACGTCAGATATACTCATCCTGTTTTACCTAAACTTTAAAATCAAAACTGTTATTCCCACGGAAATCATCATAAGCCCAAGCAAAATGACCAGCGCAATAACCTTTGCATTTTTCTCCATAAATCGGATAGGTGTCCCATACTTTTCATCAATGTTTGCATCTCTTCGCTCATTCCTGATATTCTGCTCCCACTCCAGATCCTTCAGTTTCATATATTCGTCATAATGGCGTTTTTCCAGACGGTCTTCCTCTTCGCGTACCAATAATTCCAGGTTTTCTTTATAAGAAGCCCCACAATTACTACACCCCTTTTCGTCTGTGCTTTTTCCCCTTATCTTATTATCACAGTATTCACAGGTAAATTCATAATCACTTGCAGGTTTATAAACCGGAGGCTCGCCGATTTCAAAATTGTAGTATTTATGACGTATCAGCTTATATTTTTGAATTGCCTGCATTGTAGTACTTATATATTCCATTTCCTGTGTAATGGCTTCTTCCTGGGATTTCATATACTCTAAATACCTTTGATGCATGGCCCGCTTCTTTAACTGATACTCCTTGTTCTTTCCAAAATTACCGCCACAGGTTGGACATTTTTCATCCGCAGAAGATACCTTGGATCCGCAAAACTCACAGGTAAATTCAAAATTCTCCTGAAAATGATCCTTTTTGTAGGAAATGTACTTAACCGGTTTCAGGTCCTTACGTGCTCTAATGCCGGAAGAGAAAAACAAGTATATAAGTAATAACAGGCCAAAGGTAATTGCTATATTAAAAAATACTGTTGAAAACAAACTGAAAAATTCCATAATAATGTGTCATTCCTCTTTCGTATTAAATATAATTCTTAACTAATCATATCATAGTAAATCCTATTTTTCATCTAAGTCCTAAGAATGTACTTGATTACAACTCTTGATACTTCATGCATGGGAAATATCTTAGAAAAATCCAGTTGCCATATCTCCATTTTCTGCTACAATTTGATCATAATAGTTGCGAAGCAACGTTAAGCACCGGATGCCGGGCAGAGTGAAACGAACGCAGAAACCGAACGCACTGAAACCACAGAAGTGATAACGGAAGATTCCACAGAAACTCCGGCACCGGTGGAAGTATCAGGAAGCACGGAGAATAGCACCATTTTGCCTCTCTCTTATGAGGATTTTAATGTTAATGGATTTGGATATAGCAATTACGTAGACTTATATGGAGCCGGAAACGGCTATGAAGATGTAGAACGTATTTCTATTATGACTACAAATTGTACGGCATATACTGAATACCCCGATCAAATGTCATCAGACACAGAAACTTCGCGTGGTATAAAATTAGGCGATTCCAGGGAACAAGTGATTGCTGCTTATGGAGAGCCTCAAAAAGAGGTAGTGTATAAAAATAAGGCCTATAATCATGATGGTCTGGAAAGCCAATACAATTTGTGCTATTGCTATATTGATGAGCGCTACCCGGAAGTCTTTTTCAATTTATCCTTCAGTATGGATCAAAATGATAATGTGCTGGATATTTGCTATGAAGCAATATTGATGAAATGGTATAAATAATTAGTCGTTTAATTGTTTTACCGTTATACAGAGACCGTTTCAAGTTTTGTGTAAACGTTAAAAACTGATATAAGATTTGTGAATAGTTACAAATGGGCAGAGCCGATTTTCCGGATTCTGCCCATATCTGCATTATACAGGAGTTTTTGGGTATGTCAATAAAACCTGCCTAAAGCAAGCTGTTTTTACAGGTTGCGTCCGATTAGACGTTCTTCAAAATAGATTTCCAGCTGGGAATGGATCTGCCCCCAGTCCTGCCTGTGTCCGGTCCATTTTTTCGTGATATCCATAGTTGCCAGATACAGCATTTTTAAAAGGCTATCATCTGACGGAAAAACTGTCTTGCTTTTGGTCACTTTCCGAAGCTGACGGTTGAATCCTTCAATGGCATTTGTGGTATAAATCAAACGTCTTACAGCTTCTGGATACTTGAAATAAGTGGACAGTGTTGCCCAGTTATCATGCCAGGATTTATAGATTTTCGGGTACTTGGAATCCCATTTATCTTTGAACAATTCT
>OGIK01001281.1_pt1 | contig 24062 bp, 26 predicted proteins | sample 1571781 | NCBI WGS metagenome assembly OGIK01 (sample SAMEA2581956, study PRJEB24529) | metagenome | biome: Human gut stool | place: China | collected 2011
ATAGTCTGAGCCTCCTTTCTTTTTATAATAGCACGCCCACTCTAAAAAATCAATGAGTGAATATCAATCATTTTTCGCACATAGCAATACAAGCCGTGTTACCAACCTGCTCCCATGATACATTATGAAAATATGCTGAAAGCATGGAAACGAGTTCTGCTTCGGAGTAAATCTTCACATCCCCCTCTTTGCTATGACGCATATAAAAATTCATTATCACGCGACCTACAAAGGGTTGCCAGCAATCTCCCATCAGGAAAGTGCCGCCCGGCTTCAATACTCGGTTTACTTCTCTTAATACATTTTGCGGTGCAGGATAATGATGAAAAGAGTCGTTGCAGTACACAACATCAAAGGCGTTGTCCGGGAAAGGGAGTACCTCGCTGTCCCCCAACAGTAGCTTGACTTGTTCCGGGAGTTTCGATTTCGCAACAGCAAGCATTTCCTCTGATAGATCGATGCCGCACAATTCTTTATGGGGATCTTTCTGCAAAATGAGCTTTAGCATTTCACCAGTCCCGCATCCCAAATCGAGGGCAGATTGAAACGGAATGTGCGACAGCTTTTCCAGCAGGACGGGATAAAGAGAGCGGGCGTGCTGGCCCTTAATATCTTTATCATAAGTAGCGGCCTGCTGATTAAATGCAACTTTCGAGTTTTCTTTTATGGTGTTCATGGTTTGACCTCCTTTCCATCAATTAGTATAGCACTCTTTTTTGAAATGTCAATGAATAATGTTCATTCACATGAAAATAATTAGTCAGTTGCATGAAATATATACTCGTTCAAATAATAATACCTGAAATGTAAAATTACATTGGGTGATATTATGAAGATTGAAAGAGATGAACGACGATTTGATTTTCACGATATAGGGCTCGCCATCAAGCGTGCAAGAGAAGCCAGCGGCATGACACAGGAGCAACTGGCCTATATTGTTGACCGCGCTCCGCGTACCATTATGTATAATGAAAATGATGGTCAGCATCCAAGCTTCAACACCTTTTATCAGATGGTCACAATGTTTGATATATCGGTGGATCAATACTTTTACCCGTCCCAGAATAGCGGGAGCGAGTGCAGGAAGCGGATTGATGCCATGTTGAACGCCTTGGACGAAAGAGAATTGAAAATCGTTGAAGCTACAATCCAAGCGATGAAAGCATCGAAAGAAACGGAGGAAACGTAAAAGAAAGCGTAACCTCCGTTTTTTGCGCCATGTTGCGGGTTGCGCGTTTTGGCAAGCAATTCGGGTGTGGCCACACTCCGAAATTTTTGCTGGCCGCAGGCCCGCAAAAATGCTTGTTGGGGAGCTCCCCAAACCCGCTGTACTTCGGGACAAATTGTCCCAAAGTTCCGGTGCGCTGCACCGTAGTCTGCGGCCCGTCACTATCGTTCCTGGGCCTTATTTTCACGCTCGTCTGTTATGCCGAGCAGATGATCAATGTTCGCTTTTATTGCCACGGCCTCCCGCATTTGCCGCTGGGCCTCCCGGTATTCTGCATAAAGTTCTTTTTTCTGTCCCGCCAGCTCACGGCGGGATTTTTTTAGTGCTTCAATCTTAGGGAGCTTTGCGCCGTTCAGTATGGTGTTCATGGTATCCTTTGCCGCCCGGTAAGTGGCAAGCTCCGCTTCATGCTGGGCCAGATACTTTTTGCTGTACCGCGCAGCCTTGTACCCATCGAACACCGGGCGGGTCTTGGCATAGTCCACCGTGGCAGCCATCAGCTCCGAGGTTTTGGAAAGAGCCTCCTCCGTTGTGCGGAGCTCGTCAGACAGCTTGTGAAAGTGATCCACCGCAGCCTCGGTGCTGGCTGTCAGTGCCGCATAGTCTGTCAGATGATGCTCCTGCAAATACTGGAGCGCGGCAGCCATCTGTTTTAGGTTGTAGACCTTGGCCCATCGTTCATAGGCCGGGCCTTTGCCCTGGGCCATACGCTCTTGAATGTCGATGATAAGATTAACTCGCCGTGGCGGAACCGTGGGCTCCTCTGGTAGTTCAGGGAGCGGACGTTCCCCAGCAATTACCGCCTTGATGTCCTCCGGGTCAAATCCGGCTCCCAGTGTAGAAGCCCGGAGCCGGGTCGGTTTTTCCTGTCCGGGCGCAAGGAATGAGATGACACCGCCGCGCCCCTGTTTTACGGCAAAGCCGGACTCCTCCATGAGACGAAGAAAGTCGGCAAAGTCCGTGGGCTTTTTCTCCAAAGCGGCGAGAACAGCCAGCCGCACCCGCTGCTTGGCAGAGGGCGGCTTTTCCCCAATCCACTGGCCATAGTGAAGAAAGCGGCCCTTGCTGTGCTGGCGCGGTTTTTGGATAACCGACAGCTCGTGTTCGATGCACACGCGGTCAGAAAGCCGCCGTAGGGCAAAGGACGAACCAATAAAATTATGAAATTTCCGGGAGCGGTCAAAGGCCGTTGCATTGAAATAAATGTGATTGTGGATATGGGCCTTGTCGGTATGCGTACAGACGAAGAACTGATACTTTCCCTTTGTCCAGCGCATCGCCGTTTCATAACCGATACGGTTTGCTTCTTCCGCCGTAACCTCCCCGGGCAGGAACGCCTGCCGGATCTGAAAGAACAGGGCCCCGCGAGATACGGCCCGGCCTGTCTCTGCAAGGTATTGACTTTTTACCAGAAGAAACTCGGCGGGAGCCGTGTTCGGATCGCAGAGATAGGAAGATACGGCTCCCAGCTTTTCCGGGTTCAGGCCATAGGTGAAACGATCCTCCATCGTTTGAATTGCACTTTTTCCCGCCGCTGTTTTATAAGGGCGGATGTAGGTGGTCGCCGTAAAAATCCCTCCTTCCGGCAAACAGTATTTTTACTTTGGGACACTTTGTCCCGAAGTAGAAAAAGCCGGGGAGCGGTATCAACCACTCCCCGGATGGGTCAGAGCTCTACCAGCGCGGAGAGCTGTTTCAAGAGATCAGACAGCGGCTCCCACAAAGCGGCATAGTCCCGCTGCAAGGCCTCGAGTTCTTCGGGATAAATCGCGCCGTAGGTGTTGGCTTGAATTGCCACTTGGTTCAGATTGTTGGAGCAGCGCCGCTGGAGCGAAACCAGCTCACGAACAGGCGAAAGGTCAACATGAAGCACATACCCACTCAGGGCCATTTTCCGCATATAGGCTCCCATATTACGGATGCCAGCCTCCGCCATACGTTCTTGAATCAGGGCCTGTTCCGCCTCCGACACCATCACATGAAGATGAATCGGACGGCGGCGGTTCTTTGTCATCGTTCCTCACGCTCCCGGCTGCGGCAGGCGCGGGGCGGCTCCTTTACCTTATCCAGCGGCTTTTCCTGTTCGTCTGCCGGAATGGGGCGCGGCAAATGAAATTCACGGTGCAGGCGCAGCGCCTCCAGTACAGACAAATCCTGTTCACGTTTCTTTTCCATATACGCACCTCCTTATCTATCGCCACGGTCAGGCTGCCTGCGCTGGGGAGCCGGAGCCTCCGAGCCGCGATCTGCCTCCGCCAACTTTGCCGCGTTTTTCATCTGCTCGGCAATCGGACGGGGCCTGTCGGGATTATCAGGCGCAGGACGCAGCTCATAGTCGGATGCCTGCTTTTCTGTCAGGGGGCGGGTATAGGTAAGATAACCCCAAGCCAAGAACGAGCCATTTTCCACCGGGACGCGCTGATCGTAATTGAAAATTTCATCCGGCTTGTTATAGGGCGGCTTCGGGAATGTCCCGATGTCCACAGGCCGCTGGGTCGAATAATACTTGTAAAGACCGGGAGCCTCGGTCTGCCTGATCCCCACGTTATAAATACGCTGATAGTCCTGCACCCGGTCTGTAAAATCCTGTTCCATCGCGGTGCGGTCATTTCCATAGTGACCCCATTCGTACTGCCGCTGGCCGTCCTTGTCATCATAGCAGGCCCATGTGACATAGCGGGATGGCGCGGTGGGATGCTCGCCCAATGCAAATCCCCGCCCATTTTCCAGCATGACCGCCTTCAAAATAGCATAGCCTTGATTTTTGTCCATAGCACACCTCCCATCATCGAGACATTTCTTTGTTTTCTCTTTTCACAAACGGCTGGAGCTGATAGGGGCTTGTACCGTCCTCGGGCCGCAGAAAGTCTATCCGGGCCGCAGCACGGATGGCGTTCTGATTAAGCTGCCGCTGCCATGCCCCTTGGCTGGGAGCCCACTTAAAGCCGTTGCTTTTCAGTTCCTGCCGCTGATCGGCATCGGGCTTTTCCTCGAAAATAAGCTGCAAACGGTTTTCAGCCTCGTTGATTTTGGCCTCACCTCCGGGGAATGTCCAGCCAGCAAACTCGGAGCGGCTGCTCAGTTCCTCAATGCGCTGGCGTACACGGCGGATGTTGGCGTTGTTGTTGGAAAGCAGATAGGCGGGGTACGGCTTGTTTTTGTCCACGTGCCATGACTGCGCCATATCTGCTTTGAGCTTTTCTGCCTGCTCCGGCGTAAGCTCCGGGCAGCCGTCCAGCGTTTTGTGTTTCCGAAAATACGCATTGACCGCCTTCATGGTGGCTTGCTGGGACTCCAGCCCCTCCAGCTTTTTTGTCAGCTTTTCCACGGCCAGATCATCGTCTGCGCTGATCCCGCCCATACCAACAGAGCGGATTTTATCAAGCAGCTTTGAAATCTCCGCATACTCTCCATAGTTGCGATCCCGGGCGGCGTTCTGCTTGTGCTTTTTTGCCACAGGGAAATTGCCGCCCCCGGAGATCAGAATAGAGGGCACCCGGGCATCAATCACATTGCGTTCATTCAGATTTTCCGCAAGTTTCCGGGCATAGCGATCCACCAGCGCGTCAATCTTATCATGGTACATGGGATCGACACGGGCTTTCTGGCGTTCCGCCGCTGCATACGCTTCATCGACCATTGCCCGGTAGCCCGCCGTAGCGGAGCCCGGCTGATAGTCGGAAAAGCTGTTCATATCTTTTGCCCGCTTTGCGGCTTCTTCGTTGATCGGATAATATTTCGGCATAGTACCTCCTTCCACAAAAGCCGGAACTTTGGGACAAATTGTCCCAAAGCCCCGGCAGCTAAAATGTTGACAGCATCTCACGGAAACAGGGCCGGACATAGAAACATACACCTCCCGCAGAAAAGGGCCTTAAAAAGCCTTGTTATAAGCGGGTTTGGGCTGGCCTAATTGTCAACATATCAGCCCCGTTTTTTCCGCATATATTCCCGCTGCTGTCTGCGGTGTGCCGCCTTTGCACAGGCCGCCGAACAATAGGTTTGCCGTCCATCAGGAGCCACGGCTCTGCCGCATACCGGGCAAGCCTTGAAATCCGGCCTTGGCCCTTCTGCCAGCAGCGCAACCTCCAGCGCCGGATCAAGGGGCAGAACTGCCTCGCGGAAGTAGCGGCAATAAGCCCCTGTCCAGCATTTCCCAAACATATAGCACTCGCAATCCAGCGGCAGGCAGCCGCAGTCCCGGTCATAGTTGGCACACCATTTTGACACCAGCCTGCGGATTGCCGCTTTTTCTGTCCGGGTCAGTTCTCGGCCCACAGTATCACCTCCCGTTGCCCGGTGGTTTGAGCTGCTCCCGGTAGCAGAACACGCAGCCGATCCCGCGCCAGTAAGGGCAGCCGTCACAACGGGAGCCCTTCGGCGGCAGGCTGGGCGGCACACCCTTAAAGTAGCTTTTTTCTTTCATAAATCCCTCATAGGGGTTGTTGGTAAATCTCATTCATTATCCTCGCTTTCGGTATCGTCCTCGTCCCAAGGCGGCCCATCGTCCTCGGGATCGTCATAATCAGCCAGTTCCTCACTGTAATCCTCTTCGGGTACAGCAGCTTTTTCATGCTTCGGGCGGTAGATTTTCAAGTACCAGCCTGCACCGCCGCCCAGAACAGCCACTGCCAAAATCAGCAGAAGCGTCCCGGTATTACTTTTCTGCTGGGGCTCGGGTTCCGGCTCCTCCGCAGGTTCCGTCACCGGAGCGGGTTCGGGAGCTGTGCCAGCACACTCGGTCATGTTGACCGCGCAGACCTCGCAATCCGTATGGATGGCTCCGGGCGCACATTTTTCTGTGCAGGAGCAGGCCGGAAGTTCTCCGCCAGCGGCCTCCAGTGCCGCCAGCAGATCGGCTTCATCCACCATGTTCAGAAAGTAGGTGTGATACTGTTCGCCATCCTCGTCCACAGGCTTGTCATAATCAATGACAATGTAAAAGGTGTTGCCGCCGCTGGTTTCCACCGTGATGAACTGTTTGTTGGTTGCAGCATCGTAGAGCAGATCGCGGGTCACAAGGTTTCCATCCTCCGAAAAGCCCTCGCCCGGGGTAATGGTAGGCGCTGGCTCCGGGGCCGGAGTTTCTTCCACAACAGGCGGTTCCTCATTCCCGCCGTCCGAATAGGCATAGGCCGGGATTGCAAAGCCGCATAAAAGAACGGCGGAGCAAAGCCCCGCCGCCAACATACGAAAGTGTTTCATATTCAGTTTTCCTCCTTTTCTTCTTCGGACTTCGGGACACTTTGTCCCAAAGTGCCGCCGTCCTTCAGCTTTTCAAACAGCAGCGGGAGCTCCGTAAGGGAAATGCTCATACCGCGCACAATGTCCACGATCTCGCTGTTTTCCGCCTCCAGCTTTTTCTGCTCCAGCTCCTTGAGCCGGGCCTGCTGTTCACTGATTTTGGCCTTGACCTTATCAATCTCGGCCTGAATCTTCATGCTTTTGGTAGTTGCCATTTCAAAACCTCCTGTCACGGTAAACGCCCATAGGCGTAAAAATGAGATTGCCAGTAGCTTGTATTCAAATTTGCGTAGCCGATGGGATCTCCGCAATGCAGCATTTTCCCGTCACCGACATAAATCCCGCAATGGCTCACGCCCGGCGTGTCATAGGTGCCTTTGAAGAAAACCAAATCACCGGGTTTGGGAGAGCTTGTTGGCGTACAGATGTTATAGAGCCCCTGGGCTCCCAGCCTGCCCACATTCCAGCCGGAGTGATTGATGACCCACGAAACGTACCCCGAGCAATCAAAGGAAGTGGCGGGAGAACTGCCGCCCCACACATAGGGATAGCCGATGTATTTCTGCGCTTCGGCAAGCATCGCGGCAAAGGTTTCATCGTCCAGATATTCTCCGGGCACTTCGTAATCACCGGGTTTCCCGGTAATGTACTTGTTCACATAGGGAGAATCCGGGAACAGATCAGGGCGGTTCCCCAGCGTTGCCATATAGATGGCATATCGGGAAAGCTGATCCTCGTCCATAACGTACACAGGTACATGGGACAAATCAAAGTTTTCCAGCGTGACCGTACAGATATAATAATCGTAAGGCACCTGATAGGTGTCCGTATGGGAGTTGCCGTCCTCGTCCGTCCATGTGTCGGTTTCTGTGCGATACCGGGTTTCCACCACCACATCCTCCGTGAGAATATACTGGCGGTCAAACAGCATTTGCAGCGTTCCCTGTACTTCGTCTATTGTCCATTGTTCCTCATGGAGCGCACACAAAAGAGAAAGCAGCACATAGGGGTCATGTTCGATTTCGTCCAGATCGAAGTGGTATTCGTCATAGTCATGGGTGCTTTCATAGGTGTCCAGATAATGCTGCAAATCATCTTCCAGCGCACAGTAGGCAGCTTCGGCGGCCAGCATATCCCGATCCTCGCAAGGATAGGTGCTGGCCCCTAATGCACCGGCCCCGGCGTTCCCCAGCATAAGCATGGTAGAGGAACAGGACTGCATAGCAAACAGGAGTAACACACAGAGCACCGCAACCACGGCACCTGCGGGATGACTTTTGACAAATTCCACTGCCCGGGCGATCAGGCGTTCTGTGGCTGTGGCAGTTTTCCCAGCCGCAGCCGCGCCCTGCTTTGCAGCCTCTTTTGCCTGCTTGCGGTATTGCCTGCGAAGCCGTTGCTTTTGCCAGTAGCGGGTAAGGGCATTTTTCGTCAGCTCCGGGTGCTCCTGTGCGGCGGTGTGAAAATGGTAGTCCGCCGTGTATTTGGTATAGCGGACCTCGGCCTTGCGTACCACTTTTGCTGGATGTTCCCGGACTTTACGGCGCACAAAGCGGGAGCCGTGCCGCAGCGCGGTTTCTCCCACAAGCTCAGAACGGTGTGCGCCTTCTGTGCCGACATTTTCCTGTTCCACTTCAAAAATCTTGCCATGCACGAAGCTGTGAACGGAACCACTGGCAACACGGCCTATGCGTTTTACCGGGCCGGGCTTTTTCGGCGGCTTTTGTTTTGCCAGCTTCTCCCGGGCCTGTTCCAGCTTTTCGCCTTGGGACTCCATACGGAGCTTTGCCGCCGCAGCCTGTTCCTGCTGGCTCTTTTTGCGGAACTTGGACTTTGGGACACTTTGTCCCGAAGTGTCGGAAGCCTCCGGCCCGGGCTGCTCCCCGTTAGGGGCGTGGGCGGTCTGAGACCAAGCCTCCTCCTTGGCCTTATTCGTTTTTCGTTTCATTCTTCATATCCTCCGGGCGGGTAGTCAGCAGGTCATAGATTTCTCCGCGAGGGAACCGATCCACAAACGGGATGGTCACATTTCCATAGAACAACAGCCCCTCGCCGGAATTGCTGTGTGTGATATAGGAAAGCTGGTGCTCGGAAATACCGAGCTGTTTTGCCAGAATGGTACGGTCACTCTGCGCCTGCGAAAGCAGAATCATAAAATCCGTGTTGTCCAGAATGTTCTCGATTTCCCGGCTGGCCAAAAGGTCTTTGACGTTCTGCGTTAAAGCAGACGGCACACATCCTTTTTTACGCAGCATTTTCCAGACTGCCACAAAGTAGCTGGCTGTCAGCGGATCGCGGAGCAGGATATGAAACTCGTCAAAGTAGCACCAAGTCGCCGCGCCCTCGTGGAAGTTCTGATCCACCGCCTGCGAAACAAACTCATTTGTGATGTGCATTGCAATCTTTCTAAGGTTTTCGCCCATGTTTTTCAGAACGATGCACACCACACGGCTGTCCGTCTTGACGTTGGTAGGATGGTTAAAAAGATTGAGGGAGCCTGTGCAATAAAGCTCTAAGGCAGTTGCCACGCGCCGGGCCTCGGGCTCCGGCTGGCGTAAAAGCTCCTCATATAAATCCTGCAACAGCGGTGTTTTTGCAGTTTCCAGTCCGAGCGCCTGTTCCCGGTACACCAAACGCACACAGCGGTCAATGACCGTCTTTTCAATGGGCTGCAAGCCTTCCTTGCCGCCGACCACCAGCTCGCATAGGGACAAAAGAAAATCCGCCTTCATGGAAAGCGGGCTTTCTCCGGCGGCCATATTGAGCTCCACATCCATCGGATTGAGGTGGTGCGGGCTGTCCGGGGCAATCTCGATCACCTGGCCGCCCAGCCTTCGCACCAGCGGAGCGTATTCGCCCATCGGGTCAACCACGATGATCCGATCCTGCGGGATGGTGAGAAACACATTCAAGAGCTCACGCTTTGCAGCAAAGCTCTTGCCGGAGCCCGTAGAACCCAAATACATCCCGTTTGCCGACTTCAGCTTTTTGCGGTCAGCCATGATGACATTGTGAGAAAGTGCGTTCATGCCATAGTAGAGTGCCTGCCCCGCCATGCGGAGCTCCCTTGTCATAAAGGGGATAAAGATGGCTGTGGAGCTGGTTGTCATACCGCGCTGGATTTCTACCTCGTTGTAACCAAGGGCCAGCGAAGAAACAAATCCCTGTTCCTGTTGCCAGTCCAGACGGCGCAGAGCGCAGTTGTATTTCTGCGCGATGCCGCCCACGGTAAACACATCGTTTTCCAGCCGCTGGCGAGTAGGGGCAAGGTTTACCACCGTAAAGGTCAGCAGAAACATTCGCTCATTGCGGGATTGCAAATCAGCCAGAAGCTCCGCTGCGTCCTTGCTGAATGTGATCAGGTCAGGGGGAAGAATATCCGGGTCATAGCCGGAGCGCACAGCCTTTCTCTGTTCCTCTACTTTCATTTTTCCGATGTCCGAGATTTTCCCCTTGATGGTCTTGATTGCCTTGAGCTGATCCACGGTCTGAATGTGCATGGTCACAGTCATTTCCGCATCCAGCTCCAAGATTTCCGCCAGCAGCTTATCCGAAAGCTCCGATGCCATAATCTGCAAGTAAGACACCGCACCCCAATACTGGCCGATACGGAATGTTCGGGACTGGCGGAAGTCGAGACTGTCCGGGGAAATAAAGTCTTTTGTGCCGAGTCCGGTCTGCGGGATGTCTTTCCACGAAAAGCGGAACGCCTCGCGGCTCCCCGGATGCATCTGGCTATGAAGCAGCGCAAGGCGGGCCCGCCCGTCCATAGGCTCCGAGGGAACGCCCAGCCGCTTAAAGTTTCCCATGACATCAGCCTCCACACGCTCCAGACGGGGCCGTGCCTCCGCAATCCCCTCGGCGGGTATGCCAAAGGTGATGTATTTTGAGCGTTCAATGCCGTTATTGCTTTTGGCAATCTGATTTTTCAGCATCCCGGTAAACTCATCCCGGACGCTGTTATAGTTGTCATCCGCTTTCGGGATATTGACCTGATAGCGGCTGCGGGAATGGGAACGACGGTTGATAAAGGAAAGCTGGAACGGCAGCGAACTGTCAAAGTAGTTGAGAAATGAACTCCATCCGCTGAATATGGCAGTCTGATCCTCGGTGGATGCCACGGAGTAATTGATGTCCTCATATTCCACGGTTTTTGTATAGAGCCCGCCCGGGAGCTTGCACACACCGTCCGGGTGCATGGACAGATACGGGATTGTCTGTTGGGCAGACAGGGTCGCCCGGCCTTTACCCTTGGCGGCGGCTCCGTTTTTTTTCTTTGTGTTTTTCAATCACATCCTCCTTTCCAGCGCCCGGCCCGGCAAAGGGCGCATAAATGTTTTCGGTTCGGTAGGTCCTGATCCCCGGCCTTAGAAACTTGGCCCGGATGATATTCCGCACCACCTTTTCAAAGGGTAAGCCGTCCTTTTCATACATGGCCAGCAGGAACGCCGGGAGCATAATTCCCAGCATGAGAAACATCGCCCCGGTATTGCCGAGGGTGCCACGGGTCAGCAGATAGGCCGGAATCCCTACTGCGCCCGCGCTGCCGAAGCAGACAAGCTGGCGTTTGGTGAGGTTGAAAGCCATCTTTGTTTTGATTTTGGATAAATCGTTTGGTACGTTTACATAGGGCATAGATCACACTCCTTTCTGTACTTCGGGACAATGTGTCCCAAAGTCTGGGATGGTTGGTGTTACTTCATTTCCCCATACAGCCCAGCCGGGCGGGGTCTGCCTGGCAAAGAGCTCCACGCGGGGCAGATCGCCCATCAGGGAAATAATTTTGTCGCGGGCCTCGTCCGGCTTTTTGCTGTGGGCCTCAATCGGGGAAACGATAAATTGATGGATGTTGGCAGCCTGCCGCTTCGGATGTCCCTTGGTTGCCAGCAGGCAGATTTCTGCATTGCCCCTTGTCCAGAAGCCAAGGCCGTAAAACCAGCTATCCGCCTTCTTGTTCTTTTTCAGCCAGACGAAAGCAACGGATTTATAGGTGAAGCCCCAAGCCTCGATCAGCCGGAGCGCCTCCGGGAGCTGCGGGAAAGTGGCCCATAAAAAGAGTGCGCTGTCCGGGGCTGCAAGATCAGCCACAGGCAACGCACATAACTCCTCAATGCTCATAGTGGGATAATGATTTTCCGCCGCGCCCTGTACTTTCTTAGCCGAGTAGCGCCAAGGGGGATCGGCGTAAATGATAGAATACTGCTGGATAATTACACTCCTTTCTCGCCGGAGCTTTTTACTGCCTGCGCCGCACGGATGCGCTCACTGGCGGCGGCATAAAAGGACGGGGCCGTTTCAAAGCATACAAAGCGGCGTTCTGTGTTGATAGCTGCAATCGCGGTTGTGCCGGAGCCCGCGCAAATGTCCGCGACCAATTCGCCGGGGCGGGTATAGGTGCGGATCAGATACTCACAAAGCTCCACGGGCTTCTGTGTGGGATGGATGCCGCCGGACACCGTAGGCACAAAAAGCACATTTCCGGGATAGCGGCGGCCATCGTTGGACTCTGAGCCCTGCCGTTCAAATTTCCCATAGTTGGAGCTTGTACCGCTTCGGGAATGAACACGGGTATATGGCTTGCCGTAAGTAAACTGTGGATTGTAGACCGGGGACTTTTGGTAAAACACCAAGATGTTCTCGGACTTTTTCAGCGGAGCCCGATTTGCATTGAGAAAGCCCGTTCCGCGCTCTTTGTACCAAATCCACTCATAGCGGAGCATGGCGAGGTTGGATGCGCCCAGCACCTTGTCAAAGGGGCACTGTGCGAAAAACAGCACTGCGCCATTCGGCTTGACCGCCCATTTCACCGCCTCCCACAACTCCGGGAGCGGCAGGGGCACATCCCAATAATTCCGGGTTGTGCCGTAGGGCGGATCAGTCAGCAGCATATCCACGCTATGTTTTGGCAAAGAACGCAGGCCCTCGATGCCGTCCATGAGAAACAAGCCCTCCTTCGGGACACTTTGTCCCAAAGTGCGGCTATCGGTCATTGCGGGCCTCCTTTGCTTTGGCAGGTGCAGGCCGGGCGGCATTTTCTTTTCCCGCTTGCTTTGCGGCCTCGGCCATCTGCTCCTTGATCGGGGCAGGCCGTACCGCCTGGGCCCGTGCAACAAGCTGTTCCACCGCCGCATGATACGCCTTCACACCAGCCGCGTTAATCCGCTCCTGTGTGGCGCGGTCAGGAATCCGAACCGTAGCCCGGTATCCCGTCCGGCTGGCAGGATCGGGTTTAGAGGGAGCTCCGAGAAAAATTCCGTTTTTCCCGTCCACAACCTTAAAATCGTCGATGACCACACCGCCAAAATTGACGCTGGCGAAGCCGATCAGTTTTCCCTGCGGCTCAATCGGGCGGACAGATACCGTGATCGGAACAACCGCCTCCTGCAAGACAGCATCTGTCCGCATTTTTACTGCCTCATCAATGCTAACGCCCTTGACTTCTGCAAGCTCCGCGATGGGAGCATCAAACAGCCAGCGCCGTTCCTCCGCAGCAATCTGCTCCGGGGTCAGCAATACATCGTCTTTCTTACTCAGATAAAATTCCTCCTTTCCGCTTGCCGGAGCAGGCTGGGCGGGGTCGTCCATCAACTCTTTTCTTTGCAGGACGGCCTCTGTTTCCGCCATAAAGCGGTAAGCGTCTGCCTCAGTAAACTCCTCCGGCGTTTTTCCATTCCATAAGCGCGTTCCGTCTGCCCCGTATCTTCTCGGCATAAGCACCACCTCCTGTTAATGAGCGCCAAAGATACGCTGGGCAATGCTCCCGGTCTTAAAGAGCATGAAGCAAAGCAGAACCGTGTAGCCCACAGTTCCCCAAATCGCCCCAATGGGATCGCCGCCTGTTGCGATGCCTTGAATGAGCACTGCGTAAATTGCAACACATACAAGGATCAGCAGCCCTTGAAAGCCCACGGCAAACAGGGACTTGATGTAGTTCTGCCCGGTGCCACCAAGCTCCCGGTTGGAAAGCGTAGCAACGGGGATGGGGGCCAGACTGGTCAGCAGATAGATTTCCAGCATCCTGCCATACACCAAAACGAAAATGATAATTCCCATCGCCTTCATCGTGAAGCCAATGAGCGCAGACTGCAGCCACAGCCCCAAAAGCGGCCCCAAGTCCATCGCCTCCAGCGAGGTTTCCAGTTCGGCAAGCATATCCGCCGAAACATCGGTAGAGCCTTGAATGAGCCCGCCTGCCTGCGCGATGACGCTCTGCGAGACATCGAACACGGCCATGACGATATTGAATGTGTTTGACAGGATCAGGATTGCACAGGCTGTTTTGAACATCCATTTATAGAGGTTCGCAACGTCAACCTCGTGCATATTGTTCTTTTCCAAAAGCATCTGTATGAGCTCATAAGTGGCAACAAAGGTCAGCACCATTCCGGCAATCGGCAGGATCACCGTTTCGGAAAGCTGTCGGATCAGGGAGAAAACCCCGGCGTGCCACGCCGCCGGGGTAGTCCCTACCTGTGCCGCAATCTCTCCGACTTGGGTATTGACAGTATCAAAAAGACCTTCGAGGTTCCCCATGATCCCGCCAATCAGAAGCTCTTTGAGCCAGTTTGTGAGCCAGTCGGTGAGAAAATCCATAAGCGCCTACCTTAAAACAGGCCAGACAGCAGAGGGATCAGTGTGGTGCCAATGACGATGATGCCGCCGCCCGCCATGAGCTGCTTCATGCCCTGGGACTTGGAGCCCGGGTTATCCGAGCCGTAGCCCTCCAGCAGATTGACCACGCCCCACACGCCAAGGCCAGCACCGAGAGCAATAACGAGGGTCTGTAAAGTGTCGATTGCAGATGAGAAAAATGCCATATAAGCCTCCATTTCTCCGGGATTTTCCCGGTAACAAAAAAGCCGCCCATATAGGCGGCAGGTTACAAACTTCGGGACACTTTGTCTCGAAGCGTTTATGCAAAGGCGTCTGGATCGTCGATGTCATCATAGTTGAGGATGTCCTCGTCCTCTTCCGTGAGTGCATCGTCCGGCACAGCCACCTCATACATCGTACACACCTCGTTCAGCCCGGGCCGCCTGCGGCGGTTAATGAGCCTGTCGAGGTCAAAAGCGTTTTTCTGTTTATCGGCCTCCGCCGTATAGCGGTAGTTCGGATGCCGTTTCAGATCATACTTGGGAGAGAAGAACGGGGGCAGGCCCCGAAGCTGCAAAATACATTTATCTCCCGGCATGGTTGCAAGTTCGGCTGGGGTCATCAGTTCCCGGCCCAGCCGCTGGGTATTTTGACTGTAGCTTTCCGACTGACCACGGGAGCGGCTGTCAGTCTGCATACTGATTGTGGCTTTTCCCAGCCAGTTCTCGGATATTTCCTTGATGGTGCTGGCTTCGCGGCCACCGAGGAACACCACGCTGTCCATGTTGCCGAGGATTGTCTCGGCGTGTTTATCGTAAATGGCCTTGCACTGTGCCAACTGCTGATATAACAGGCAAAGACTCACCTCGCGGGAGCGGATAACCGCGACCAGCTTTTCGAGCTGGGGCACCTGTCCCGTGTTGGCTGCCTCATCCCACAACACCCGTACATGGCGCGGCAGGCGGCCACCGTGAACATTGTCTGCCCGTTCACACAGGAGGTTGAACATCTGCGAAAATGCAAGCGCCACTAAAAAGTTGTAGGTCTGCGTGGTATCGGAAATGATGAAGAATACCGCTGTTTTCCGATCTCCGATGCGGTCAAGCTCCAATTCGTCATAGGCCATGACTTCACGAAGCTGCGGGATGTCAAAGGGAGCCAGCCGCGCACCGCAGGAAATTAAAATGCTTTTTGCCGTCTTGCCGCTGGCCAATTTGTACTTTTTATACTGTTTGACCGCGAAGCAATCCGGTTTGCGCTTTTCAAGCCCGGCAAACATATAGTCCACCGCGTTCATAAAGTCCTCGTCATCCTCCTTGACCTCCATGCCGGAAATCATATCCACAAGGGTATTCATGTTCCGATCCTCGGCAGGCCCCTCGAAAATGATGTAGGCGATCAGAGCACAGTACAAAAGCGTTTCCGATTTCGTCCAGAATGGATCGCCTTCCTTGCCTTCGCCCTTGGTGTTGGAAATCAGGGCATCCACGAATTTCAGAATATCGGCCTCGTTGCGGATATACGCCAGCGGGTTATAGTGCATGGATTTTGAAAAATCTATGCTGTTGAATACCTTGATTTTGTACCCGCGTTTTTGCAGGAAAGCTCCGACCTGTCCCAGCACACCGCCTTTGGGATCGACCACCACATAAGAGGAATGAGCCTGTAAAAGCTGGGGCGTGAGCCAAAAGCGGGTTTTGCCGGAGCCGGATGAGCCGATAATACAGCAATTCAGGTTTCTGGCATTTGCGGGGATTTTAGGGCGGGTGTTCATCGTGAGAAACTCCGTCCCGGTCAAAATCACGTTGTTTTCAAACTTCGGATCGACAAACGGTTTGATGTCTTTTTCCGTTCCCCACCGGGCGCTGCCGTATTCTGCATCCCGCCGAAACTTCTTAGCGTTCTTGCTTTTGAAATAGATCAGCAGCCGGAAACCAACTGCGCCTACAATACCAACAAGCCAATCCAGCGGAGCAAGACCGGGTGCAAAGTCAGCAAAGGCCGGGCCAATCGTCTGGCCCAGCCCGATGAGCTTATGTGCAAAATCGTTACCCGCTGCCAGCCGGTAGGCCGTTCCCAGCTTGAGGAACGCCCACAGGATGAACAGATAGGGAATGTTCGGAATGAGATATTTTCTGATCTTATCTGTCCTCATGGGCCACCTCCTTTGCACGTTCTTTCTGTTTCGGCTTTTCTTTGGAAAGCTGATCCGCCGCCTGTTGCAGTTGTTCTCGGATGGGAACACGGTTCGATTTTGCTTTGCTTAACACCTTCCGGGAATACTCAGAAAAGCAGGCGGTCATTGCGTCTGCCTGTCCAGCCTTGAAAAACAGCAGGTATTTGTCCGGCCCGGTTTTATAGAACGCATAGTCTACATTCCATTTCCGGGCCACGCGGTCAAAGGACTTGGCATCCCCGGATAGCTCAATGCTGTTGGTGGCTGTACCGTGGGCCATGAGCTTTCGCACACTTTGTTTTCCATGCGGTACTTGCCGCCCACGGTATGCCTTGCGGATCTTCCGGCCCACCATGCCCAGCACATACGCCAGTCCCCGCGCCGTCAGCTTGGTTGTTTTTACGGATATGGCTATCGTGCGCCGGGAAATATCTTCATCAATCAGTTACACCGCCTCCTTCCTTGGGACAATTTGTCTCGAAGTGCCATCACCGATCCCCACGGTCTTTTTTCTGCATTTGACGGTAGCCCTCCAAAGAAGAACCGTCTATGATTTCCTGATAAGCGGCCATTTGCTCCCGGATAGAGAGCTTCGGGAAAGAGAATACCTTATGCTCCTTGGGAATATCCTGCAAGCCGTGATACACTTCCACGAAATGATCGCTTTCTTTGACAACATAGCCGCCCGGGGCAAAATGGCCGTTTTCGTGGATGCAGGCATCCCGGCCATACGCCTCATAATCGAAATACGGTTTTACCTGATCCGGCACATCCAACATTTCCAGATCGTCCACATAAATACGCCCCAGCGTTTCCTCATCGGATACGCCGGGGTAAAAGCCGTAACAGTCCAGATTTTGTGTCAGATTGATGATGTCCCGCACCGAAGAACAGTGATCGCCGCTGTCGAGGACGGCCTCCAGTGTTTCCAGCTCCGATGAGGTAAGCTCGGAAAGCAGGCAGGCCAGATGATTAAGCTCGTCCAGATTTTCATACTCGCTCAAATGGTCATAGAGCCCCAGCACATCCCCATCGAAAGAGGTAATAAAAATTTCCTGATAGCGGACGCCATCCACGCCGATCCGTTTCAAGAGAGCCTCCACCTCCTGGGCGGTTGTGGGAAATTTCAGTGTTTCACCCACAAGCTGGCCCTCGCTGTACTTTCCGGCGTTGGTAACGTAGGCTTCAAACAGGGTCGCCATCAGCGGCGGCCCTGTCCCTTAACGGTCAGGATGCCCTCAAGGGTTGTTGCCGTAATTCCCAGCCGCTGGGCCACGGCGATGTCATTTTTCATGGCTTCGGTCATACTGTGCCCGCAGACAACCAGCACATGAGAACGGCGGAGCAGGTCACGGCTCATGTCGATGCCGCTTTTATGCTCCTCGGGAACAGCATCATTGAGAAACAGGGGCAAGTACAGGGGCGGGCAAATAGGAGAAAAGCCTGCCTCATACACGGTGCGGCAATACTGCGCCGCCAGTTCTGCGTTTTCGCTATCGCCGCCGAGCCATGCAGCGGTGATATAAGCAAGGGGTCGTTTCATCGTTCATACCTCCGATATTTTAATAAGAAAGTTCAACCCAAACCCCACGCCCTTTCCCAGTCTTGGGAAAGGGGGCGGCTCTGGAGGATATACCCCCGCCGCTTGCCGGGGAAATAGCACAGCCGGGGCAGACCGTCAAGGGCGAGCCGCCGAAAACGGCGGTGCGCTGCACCCTTGACGGCCCACTCCCGGCTGTACTAAAAAACAGGCGGCGACGGGGGATATATACCACCAGAGCCTCTGCGCGAGGGCGGGGCCCTCGGGACAAAGTGTCTCGAAGTTGTTACTTGTCAAGTTCCTGCTTTTTCGGGGCTTTTGCCAGCTCCGGCGGCTGTTTTTCTTTCCAGTCATCCAGCAGGGACATAATCTGTTCTTTCATTTTGGCGGGAGTGACCTCCTTGCCAAAATACTTTTCCAGTTCCGCAGTAGAAATAATCACGCCTCGATCCTCCTTTTTCTGTTCTGATAAGATACCGTCAATGACATCGCCGTTAAGCTTGCCTTCCTTATCCAGCTCCCGGAGCCGTTTAGCTTGGGCCAGCGAGGGCGAAGCCTGCTCCCCGTCAATGGAAACAGCAATAAGCCTCTGATTTTTCGGTTTGATGTAGGACAGCTCCACGGCAGGCATGAAGCCCATCTTTTTATCATCTACCTTATCCAGAAGCTCCGGCACAAGGGAGTTGAGCCGCAAGTAGCGCATGACCTTTTTATAGTTCATCTCATGCGCCTCGCCCACAATCTCAACCGAGCGTTTTCCAACATCGCCTTCCGCAACGCCTTTCAGCCGCCCGCCCTGATGCTTAATGTCCTCAACCTCAAGTTCCAGCAGCGCGGCCAATTCACTGGGGAGCATCCCGTCACGCTGCTTGTTGCTGTCCTTCATGGCCTGAACCGCTTCGTGGTCGGTCATTTCACGGACAATAAAGGGCATTTCCTCCAGCCCCGCCAGTTCACTGCCGTGGGTACGGCGATGGCCCGCTACAATTTCATAGCCGTTTCCGTCTTTCTCCGGGCGGGCAAGACCGGGAACCATTACACCGTTTACGCGGATAGAAGCAACGATTTCCTGCATCTTCGCATCGTCCCGTACCTTAAAGGGGTGCGGACGGAATGTGTGAAACGGATGAACCTCGGAAAGTTTCAGATAAACCAGCTTGCCTTCCTCAACCGGGCGGGGCGGTGTGGTCGGCTCGGGAGCCGTCTGTTCCGCAGCAGTTTCCTTCGGTGCCGTATCCTGTGCGGGCTTAATGGGCTCCTTGGCATCCGGGGCCTTTCCGTCACTTCGGGACACTTTGTCTCGTTTGGACGGCTTGGGCTTGTCAGGGGCCGTCTTATCCGCCTTGGGTGGGCGGCCCTTGCGGGCCCCAGCCGATTTCTCCGATTTTTGATTTTCAGTCGCGGCCTTTTCTGCTTTCGGCGGACGGCCACGGCGCGGCTTTTTCGGTTCCTCCGTATTGGCGGGCTGCGGTGTTTCTCCGGGGGCTGCCGCCTCCGGCGCTTCGGGGGTTTCCGCCTTTTCGACTTCGGCGCGGGCGTTCTGTCTCTTTTCTGCCATAAGCTCATTGATTTTGTCAAAGGACACAACCACATCGCCGGGCTCAGGTATGGCAGGCCCGGTCTGTTCCTGCTGGGGTTCAGATGCTGCGGCCTGTTCGGGTGTGGCGATAGGCTCGGCGGCCTCCGGGGAAATATTCTCCGCAGGGCCAGTATTCAGTTTTTCATCGGCCATTTACGATCCTCCTTTTCGTTAAAGTTGCACAAATTAGAGCGCTAAAATTTTGTAGTTATTTTTGTGCCTCCTTTCCGTCTATCCACGCAAAAAAGCCGCCCGTTTCTCATGCCGGACGGCTTTTTGCGTAATGTGATAGATCAAATATTATTTTTTCTGGTTTGCAGGCTCCGAAAAGCCTTGTATTTACAGTGTTCCTAATAGGAAGTAATCATATGTTTGCAACTCAGGAATATTAAATTTTTCCAGTTTAACAAGCCATGCGTTTAGCTTTTCTTCATGCTTTGAATATATAATTTCATAAAATTCCTTTATGGTCACATAAAGATCTGCAATCATTGGGTATGATTTTAAAACTTGTTCATATTGTTCTTGACTGATTGTTTTTACATCGTCCAACCCTTTATATATTAATTGCGTTAGTGATCGGCGTTGTACGTATTCTTTCGGCAGATAATCAGAACAAGCCTCTTCTTTTTGAGCGGACACGCAACGAATTCTTTCTTTTTGAATAAACATTCTTAAAGAAGCAACCGACCCCTCATACCCTTTTTCACTGATTATTTTATGTATACTGGGGTATGTCATGCCTTCGCACCGCAACTTAATGACTTCAGCTTCATAGGGTGCCAACTTTCCTGGAATACGTGCATGGTAATGCTTATTTTCTACAGAGTAATTTGGATTCAAATAATTTTGAATCGTTTTAAATGTATGATGCATCTCTTTAGCAATTTGCTCAATAGGAATACCATCACTAGCCATTTTTCTTGCTGTATTTACATCTTCTTGTTTTTGTTGCATTGCAAGCCTGTGATTAGCCTCCCTCGCAATGACTTTATCCTTGATTTTATCTGTATCAAGCTTCAAATACTTTTGAATTGTCTTCACAGAAGAATGCAATAGCAATGCGATTTCATTTACCGTCATTCCTTCGGCTCTCTTTGTTTGTTCAAATCGAACTCTGTCAACATAATTCTGTTGTTCAATAAGTTTCACATGTTCTTTGCTATTTATACTAACAGCAGGTATTTCAAGTCGAGCCGGAAACTCTCTGATTATATATTTTGTCATTGCCTCTGTGAGTCCTTTTATCATATGAAATCTGTCACTTACCTGAATTACACCTGGATGGGATTTTTCAGAAGCATTAGCATAAATCTGAGCACCATCTCTTGAAATCACTTCAATATTTGGGTATGTAGCAAGCCATGCGCTTACTTCCTCTGTATTTCTTGTTGGAATCAGATCAATTATTCTATGCGTTTCTAAATCAACCATTACCGTTCCGTAAGAAAATCTTTTTCTAATTGCAAAGTCATCCACACAAACTTTTCTCACAGACAAATTATCAACAATCGATGGCATTTTTTTTAAGCAGAACACAGATACTGCTTTTCGATATATCAACATTACTATTTTTCAAAATCTTCGAAGCATTGACTGAACTCAGCTGGCTTGTGGTAAATAAAATGTTTTTTTCTAAAGGTTTGGTTCTCTTTCCATTAGAATCTACAAATGTATGCCGTTCAGAAAATGTCCGTTTGCAACACATATCATTATCACAAAAGAACTTTCTTGTTAAAACAAGCAAAACAGCTTTCTTCCCTTGTATGGGAAGATCTTGTACCTCTCTTTGATATCTAGAATGAATTCTGTTAGATGCTTTTCCACAATAAGGACATTTAGCAGTTGATGTTTCACTTGACATTTCAAAAATAATCTTATCTGTTTTATTATGAAATGTATCTAATTTATAAGTACTATCCAGATCTTTGACAATAAAATCCATAACCAACCTCCGATGGTTACATTGTATTGATTTATCACAATAAAATCAACCAAGTTCGGAAAGAACCAATTACGTACTTACTTTCAAATCACTTTCTCTTAGTTACTTTTGTTTCTACAACTGTACCATTAGGATACTGTGTAGCGCTGTATTTAGATTTCCCATTGTCTTTCTTTATCTTAACCACTTTTCTATTTGAATCTGTAACCCTGGCTTCAAGTTTATCACCTGGCTCAGACAAAATTCCAGTTGAATTGCTTACGTCATTTTTCTTGAAAATATCTAAAAGGTTCATTGTCTGCCTCCGTATATATGCAATATTTTTTATCATTATATCATAAATTAAGCTTCATGAATACAATAAAGAGGTGTCAAAATGCTAGGAAAAATCTAATATCTAACACCTCTTTCATATTACAATTAACTATCTAATAGCAATCTTCACAGTAATCCGATTCCAAAAGCACTTACGGCTTAAGTTGACCACATTGGTGCCTGACCCTTTCTACTTCTTTTAAGCGAATATAATGCAAGGTGACGTAAGTTGAATAAAAAAGCGAGGGCATCGCTCAATTATCTAATTTGATGATTAAGCCACGTTCTCTCTAATAAAGTCTAACTTTGGGAGTCACATCACAAAAGGCTGTTATTTTATTATTTTCAGCCGGTATATCTAATTGAGATATACCGGCTTTTGTAAATGCATTGCATAGTGCTCACAATACTACTTGGCAAATCCATCGTGATATTCATCATGATAATAGGAATTGTCACCATAATCCTGATACGTGTCATTATAAGAATCATGGTAATATGAATCATTGTATGAATCCCAATGACTATCATTGTATGCGTCAAGATATTCATCCTGGCATTTCAGCATCATATGTTCAACAATTTCCGTTACTCTGGAATTTTCCTTTTCTTTTTTCATATTGATACCCCTTCTTTCCTATGCTCCATCCCTACAGCAATGTGGTCAACTTAAGCCCCAAAGCCTTGATTTTTCAAGGCTATAGGGCTTTATTTTTTTGTAAAAATTTCTGATTTTTTCTGAAAAAGACTTGACAAAAACCTCCAAAAGTGAGGTCGCTTTGCGACCTATTAATCAAGGGAAATGTCGTTGCAGCGACAAACTTAATCACACTTAGGAGGTATGTCTTATGAATCGAACCGACATATGCGAAAATATCATTCAATCCATTAAGGAGTATATCACAAACCCAGAAAAACTGGAACCTCATCGTGCGAAAAATCATTTTGTTCGTAAACGAAAACTTTCTCTTTTTCAAGTAATTATGTATCTGCTTTATACTTCAAAGGCCTCCATGTTTCAAAATCTTTCCCGTATTCGGGAAGATCTTGGAAGCCTTGATTTCCCTGACATTTCAAAACAGGCTCTGTCAAAGGCTCGCCAATTTATTAACCCTGCCTTATTTAAAGAGCTCTACTATTTATCAGTTGATTTATTCTATAAGCAACTCCCATCTCGTAAACTTTGGAATGGATATCATTTATTTGCCATTGATGGTTCTAAAATAGAATTGCCTAATTCGAAATCGAATTTCGAGTTCTTTGGTGAAATGTTTGGATATCCTGATCCAAGCCGCCGTTTTACTATGGGACTTGGTTCCATTGTTTATGATGTTCTTGATGATTATATTGTCCATGCTTCTTTTCAACGATATCTTGCATCTGAACGTTCCGCTGCCTTAGAGCATTTGCATAATTTAGAAGATTTAAATATCTATCAAAACAGCGTTGTAATCTTTGATCGTGGCTATTATTCTGAAGATATGTTTCGTTATTGTGTCGAGCATCAGCACCTTTGTCTTATGCGCTTAAAACAGAATTATAACATTGCTAAGAAATGCTCTGGAGACATAATCACGATTCTTCCCAGCAACGAAAAAGACGGGACTGAGGATATCAGGATAAGAGTCATCGAAGTTATTCTCAATGATGGAACGAAAGAGTATCTTGCCACCAATCTTTTTGATTCACATATTTCTCAACAGATGTTCCGGGAACTTTACTTCTATCGCTGGCCAGTCGAAACAAAATATAAGGAATTGAAAAGCCGCCTTGCTATTGAAGAATTTTCCGGTGCAACGACCACTTCAGTGCTTCAAGAATTTTATATCAACGTACTTCTTTCAAACCTGTCATCTCTTATTAAAAATCAAGTTGATGAAGAAATTCAGATTACCGCTAAAAGTACGAATAAATATCGTTACCAAGCAAACCGAGCATTTATTATCGGACGTGTCAAAACAATAGTTCCCCAAATCCTGTGTAATCTTTTCGATTTATCTGCACTTGATATACTATATAAGGAATCTCTCCGATGCAGATCTCAGATTATGCCTGGAAGAACATTCCGACGAAAGAAGAATAAAGCAATAGGCAGAACACATTTTAACAATAAAAAAGTTGCATTCTAATATCAATAGCTGTTAATAGGGCTTTTTCTGTGAAACTCTATTAAAGTGCATCTTCTTTTCAAATCTACCTTCCTCTTTTCTCAATTTCGCACCGTTAGTCATTAACCTGAGCAGGCATTTGTCTTAAGTTGACATTAGGTTGACCACATTGCATCCCTACAGGGTCTTTCTCTGCTTCCTATTATATCAAATTTCCATTCTTCTGTCCATAAAATTCAGTCTAGTTTTCCAAGATGAAAATTGCAAAGTTTAATTCTACCATCCATTTATACAGTGGAATTCTCTTCTGCACAAGTGGAGTTTAATCTTTCAT
>OGIK01001296.1_pt1 | contig 23765 bp, 23 predicted proteins | sample 1571781 | NCBI WGS metagenome assembly OGIK01 (sample SAMEA2581956, study PRJEB24529) | metagenome | biome: Human gut stool | place: China | collected 2011
CGGGCTTGCCCTCTCCGTCACCTTCGGTGACACCTCTCCCAAAGGGAGAGGCATTCGCTCTGCTTAAAGCAAAAGCATCCGCAGCACCCTCGCCGGGTGTCTGCCGATGCTTTCTTTCTATAATTCTTATTATTTTACCGCCAGCGGCGACGGCCTGATACTCACTTCTCCGTGGCAGAGCGCCTCGGTGCGGCCCCCTTCCCGCGCCACGATGAGCCTCCCGGCGTCGTCGATGGACACCGCCTTTGCGGCGTAGCTCTCCGTCCCGGTGCAGACCGTGACCCAGTGGCCCGGCACAAAGCACCGGGTGCGGTACTCGTCCAGACAGTCGAAGGCCGGGCAGAGACCCAGCAGTTCCCGGGCGATGGCCCCGGCCAGCGCCGCCCGGCTCACCGGTGCAGGCCCGCCGGGGTAGAGACTGCCCGCGATGGGCCGCAGCTCCTCGGGCCAGTCCTCCGGGCGGGAGGTCAGGTTCAGGCCGATGCCCACCACCAGCCATTCCAGCTGGCCGCTCTCGATGTCGGCCCCGGCTTCCGTCAGGATGCCGCAGACCTTCTTGCCGTTATAATAGAGGTCGTTGACCCACTTGATGCCCAAGTCCAGCCCGCAGAGCCGCTTCACAGCCCGGCAGACGGCCACCGCCGCGCTGACGGTGACGGCCTGCGCCTCGGTCATGGGCAGGCCGGGCCGCAGCACCAGCGAGAGATAAATGCCTTTCCCCGCCGGGCTCTCGAACCGCCGCCCCAGCCGGCCCCGGCCCGCCGTCTGCTGACTTGTCAGCACCATCGTGCCGTGGGGCGCACCCTCGAGGGCCAGCGTCTTGGCCGTGCGGTTGGAGCTTTCCAGCTTGTCGTAGAGGTAGATGGGGGCGTCGTACTCCCCCACCGCCTCGGCGCAGAAGGGGTCGCCGCCCGCCAGCCGATAGCCCCGCCGGGGGGCGGCTTCCAGAGCATAGCCCTGAGCCGCCAGTGCGGCGGCGGCCTTATGGACAGCAGCGCGGCTCACACCCAGCCGCTGGGCCAGCTGCTGGCCGGAGATGCATTCGCCCTGGGCGGCGGAGAGCGCCGCCAGAAGTGCCTGTTTTGTGGCAGAGGCCATCGTGTTTTCTCCTTTGTAAGGTTTGATAAGGCCATTCTACCACATTTTCAAAGTTTTTCCCATGATTTTGCAGTTTTTGGCCCTGCTGGTTCGTATAGATAGACAGAGCGCTCGAAATGCCGGGCAGAAAGGAGGCGGAGAGCAGCCATTGAATGCACTGGAATTTGACAGGCTGGTACAGAAGTACCAGTCCCTCGTCTACACCATCTGCCGTCAGCTGGTGGCAGATGAGGGCTATGCGCAGGATCTGACGCAGGAAACGTTTCTCTCTGCATGGCGGAGCATGGACCGCTGTCCTGCCGGATACGAAAAGCAATGGCTGGCCCGCATCGCCTCCAACAAAGCCAAGGATTACTTACGCAGCGCCTGGGCGCGCCGGGTGAACACCCCCGGCGACGATGTACTTGCACTTGAGGGCGCACCGCCCGGCAGCGAGCCGGAAGCGCAGGTGCTGGAAGCTCTGGGCGAAGAGGAGCTGACGCAGCGCATCCTCGCTCTGCGGGAGCCCTACAAGACGCCCTGCCGCCTCATGCTGCTGGAACAGCACACCGCCGCCGAAGCCGCCCGGCTCTGCGGCAGGCCCCAGAAAACAGTGGAGGCGCAGGTCTTCCGGGCAAAAAAGATGCTGGCCGCGCAGCTGAGCGCCGCCGGAAAGGAGGGCTTTTAAGATGGAATTGTTCCGTGAAGACGGCTGTCTGAGCGACGAAGGGCTGCACGCCCTCACCGCCGGGCAGCTGGACGAGCTGGGACGGCTGGAAGCCGCCGAACATCTCGCCTACTGCGACAAATGCACCGACCGTTACACCGCACTTCTGACCGCCGACGCCCTCGCCGACCCGCCCCGGGATGTCCGCCGTACCGTGATGAGCACCATCTGGGTGCGGCTGATGCAGAGCACCTGTGGCCGGGCTGCGGTGGCGGGCGTCGCCGCCGTACTGGCGCTGACCATGTGGCGTACCGGAGCGCTGACCTTCGTCACCGACCACGGCAGCGACCTGCAGGCTCTCCTGCCCACAGTCCAGGTCACCCTGCCGGAAAAACAGCCCCCGAAGCTTCTGCCCGAAAAGCTGGGCAGGCCCGTGACTTCCCGCCCCGGCGAGAACATCTATACCCGCGTTTCCTCTGTGCTGGAAAGCCTGCTGAACGCGGCAGAAAACATAAAATCATAAAACAAGGAGATCGTTATGCTGAAAAACGGATTTTTGACCTTCTGCTGCGCGTTTATCCCCGGCGCAGGCCAGATGTATCAGGGTTACATGAAGCGGGGCCTCTCCCTCATCCTCACGGCCTGCCTCATCGGGATGGTGGGCTCACTGCTCAACCCGGTGCTGCTCCTGCTGGTGGTGATGTGGATGTACAGCTTCTTTGACACCTTCAACCTCCGGGCGCAGATCATCGCGGACACCGCGCCGGAGGACGACTACCTCATCCACTTCGACCCCCGCGACAAGCGGCTGGCCCGGGCTCTGCTGGACAGCCACAAGCTGGTGGGCTGGCTGCTCATCGCCTTCGGTGCGCTCATCGCCTACCAGAACCTCATCATGAACACTCTCGGCGACCTCGTCTACCGCTGGGGCCACTCCTCCCCCGTTTTCCGCGCCCTCTATCTCGTCATGGCCAGCCTGCCGGATGTGGTGGTCTGTGTGGTCCTCATCATCTGCGGCGTCTGGCTGGTGAAAGGCCCCCATCCGGCAAAAAAGCCGGATGCTCCCAAGGATGTCCCCGAGGATGCCGATTTCTGCGAGTATCACGCCGACGAGCCGGACAACGCCGCTCTGCTCTCTTCTCCTGTGGTGAATAAAAACGAGGTGACGGATGATGGAACAGAACACGACGAATAAGCCCCTGCGTCGGGTGGGCACCCTGACGCTGGGCGTCTGCCTCATCGCGGCGGGTACGCTCTTCCTGCTGGCCCGCTTCCTGCCCGGCCTGCCGTGGCTGGTCATCTGGCAGGTGCTCCCTGCGGCGGGTCTCATCCTGCTCGGGTGTGAAGTGCTCTACTTTTCCGCCCGACCCGGCGAATGCCGGTGCGACTTCGGCTCTGTAGTACTCTGCCTGCTGATGATGGGTGGGTGCTTCGGCGTCTCGACCCTTATGCTGCTGGCCCAGATGCTGGGCCGCGGCTGCACCATCCACCTGTGAACACAAGAAAGCCTGTGCAGTCTCCCGCCCCGGGAGGGTCTGCACAGGCTTTTTCGTTTGAAGAGAGAGGCTTACTGCACGCCGGTCAGCTCAGCCAGCTTGTGGTAGATCTCGGTGTTGTCGAAGACGCCGCGGAACTTCTCCGCGCCGACGCCCAGCGCATAGATGTTGACCATCGCGCCGGTGTGGGCATAGGTGGTGTGGTCCATGCCGGACTTGTGGTTGATGGTGTGGCAGATGGCCATGCTGAAGGGGATGTAGGTGCCGTACAGCTCATAGTCCTGCTGGCTCATCTCCTTCTGGGAGGCAGCGCCAACTTCCAGCGTCCGCTCATAGGCTTTGCGCAGATTCTCCACCTCGTAGTCGGTCAGCAGCAGCTTGCCTGCGCTGGCGGCATCGGGGTCGGTGGGCAGGGTCAGGCCGAAGTTTGCCTTCACGTCGGCCATGGCGGCCTCGAAGGGAGTCTTGTTGGCGATGTAGCCCTTCACATAGGTGGAGTCGAACTTGGCGTAGGACATCTTCTGGTGGGTGAGGTTGGTCAGGAAGGTGTCGTAGTTGGTGGTCTTGTAGCCGATGGCCATGCCGCCCGTCTCGTGGTCTGCGGTGACGAGGATGAGGGTGTCGTTGGGGTGGGCGTTGTAGAAGTCCACAGCGGTCTGCACGGCGTTGCTCATCTCCAGCACATCGTGGATGGAAGCGGCGGCATCGTTGGCGTGGCAGGCCCAGTCGATCTTGCCGGACTCGGTCATCAGGAAGAAGCCCTTCTTGTTGTCCAGCAGCTCGATGCCCTTCCTGACGTAGTCGGTCAGCTGCCACTCGCCTGCGGCGGCGTCCATGGCGTAGTTCATGGCCTTGCCGTCGGCCAGTGCCTCGGCGATGATGAGGGTCTTGCCTGCACCGGCCTTGAGGGCGGCGGCGTCTGCCTGACGGGTGACGACGTTGTAGCCGTTCTGGGCGGCGATCTCGTGGTTGTTGGGGCCGGTGCCGTCGCCGTTCACCTTCTGGAACTCGCCGCCGGCAAAGTACTCGAAGCCGGAGACGGCCAGCTCCTTGCCGATGTCGTAGTAGTTCTTGCGGGTCTTCTGATGTGCATAGAAGGCAGCGGGGGTGGCGTGGTCGATGTTGACGGAGGAGACGACGCCCACCTTGTAGTTCTTCTGGGCATGGAGCTTCTCGGCGATGGTCTCATAGGGCACATCGCGGGTCCAGGGACACATATTGATGACGCCGCTCTCGGTCTTGTGGCCGGTGGCGATGGAAGTGGCAGTGGAAGCGGAATCGGGGCAGAAAGAAGTGCTGTCGTAGGTGGTCACGCTGCCCACCTCGGGGAACTGAGTGAAGCTCAGCTCGCCCTCGACGACAGCGCCGTTATTCTCTACCGTACCCTTATAGAATCGGGCGGACTGGATCTGGGCCGTACCCATGCCGTCGCCGATGAAGAGGAAAACATACTTGGGTTTTCCGCCGAACACGCCCAGCAGTCCGTTCTCTTCCTCTGCTGCGTTGGCGGCATTGGGGGCAGCAGCGTTGGCGGCAGCAGGCGCTGCGGCCAGCATACCGGCGGCGGACGCAACGGCACCGACCTTCAAAAAGCTGCGGCGGGACATTTTATTCTCTTTCATGCGAAAGTCCTCTCTTTCCATGAGCCTCATGGCTCCTTCTCTCTTTTTCGATTTACCGGGAACGGCCTTATTCTACCGCCGCAGCCTCCCGGCCCGAAACCATGCGGGCGCAAAATCGGCGTAAAATCCAGGCGGCGGCTTTGGGCCGTCTGTAAAAAAGAAGACTTCTGCTGTGCAAAAAGCGCCCCTCCGGTAAAACGGAGAGGCGCTTTTGTGTGTTACGGGTCAATTATGCGTTGAACTTTTCCTCGTTCAGCAGGCCCTCGCTCTTGGCCACGCAGATGCTGGCCACAGCGTCGCCCACAACATTCAGAGAGGTGACGAGCATCTCGATGGGGCGGTTGATGGCGAGGATGAGGGAGTAGGCCAGCAGGGCGCTGTCATTCACGAAGCCCGCACCGGACAGGATGGTGAAGAGGATGACGGCTCCTGCGCCGGGGGCGGCAGGCGTCCCCACCGAGGCCAGCAGAGCCAGCAGAGCGACCACGACCAGCTGGGCGGGAGTAACGGTGTAACCGGCGCAGCCTGCGATGAAGACGGTGGCCACCACCTGCATGATGGCGGTGCCGTCCATGTTGATGGTCATGCCCAGAGGCAGGACGAAGGAGGCGATGGACTCATCGACGCCGAAATCCTCGGTGCAGACCTTGATGTTCAGGGGGAGAGTGGCTGCGCTGGAAGAGGTGGAGAAGCCGAAGACGGCCACGTTGGCGATCTTCTTAATGAAGGTGATGGGGTTCTGCTTTGCGCCCAGCGCCACCACCAGAGGATAGGCCACCAGCAGGAAGACGAAGAGCAGGACCACCGTGACCACCACATACACCAGAGCGGGCTTGAGGTAATCAATGCCGTAGATGGCGAAGGTGCGGGTCAGCAGCACGAAGACTGCAAAGGGCGCGAAGTTTGTGACGACGAAGTTCAGGAAGACCACCACCACGTCGTTCACCTCGCCCAGCAGGCGGCGGAGGGTGGAAGTACGGCTCTCACCCAGCACATTCATGCTCAGGCCCACGGCCACGGCCAGGAACACCGAGGAGAGCACTGCGCCGTTGCTGCCAAAGGCAGTGACGATGTTGGAGGGGATGACGTTGAGCACCACGTTCAGGGGGTTGGAACCGGTGGAGCCGGCGGCTTCCGTCAGGCCCTCGATGTGGGCGTTGAACAGGCCCATGGAATAGGTGGCGTAGCCCACGCATCCGGCCAGTGCCAGCGCCATAAAGGAGCAGAGCAGGAACCAGAAGAGGGTCTTGGCCGAGATGCGGCCCATGGTGCGGGTATCGGCAATGCTGCCGATGGCCAGCGCGATGGAGGTGAAGACCATCGGGATGATGACCAGCTGCAGCGCTTTGATGAAGAGCTGGCCGATGATGTAGAAGAGGCCGAGCGCACGTTCCGCGCCCTCTGTGGTGATGTCCTGGAAGAGCAGGTCGTTGATGGTCTGCCAGATACCGCTGTTGCCGGAAGCCACGAGCTTTTCGCGCAGCATCATAAAGGCAAAGCCTGCCGCCAGACCGCAAACCAGAGACACCGCCATCTTTCTTGCCAGTGCCGAGCCGCTGTTCTTATTTTTTTCCATACGATTTTCCTCACTTTTGTCCATTTCCCAGTGTGTTTCGTTCACATTCGACCTATCCTACCACGGCAAACTATTGGATGCAAGGGAAAAATCGGCTTTTCAGGCGATTTTTTCGCAAAAGTATGACGCATGAAAATTTGATGTAAAAATTACGTTCTGGATAAAAATACGAAAAACCTCTCCGTCACGCCTACGGCGTGCCACCTCCCCTATCGAGGGGAGGCCTTGGCATTCCGTAAAGCTTCGCCTTTTCGCCAGAGGCTCCCCTCTGTAGGGGAGCTGTCGAGCGGCAGCGAGACTGAGAGGTTATTTCTTATGTATTGTCTGCGCCCAGCTCTGCGGCTTCCAGCACCTTGATGCCTTCGGCCTCGAACGCGGCGCGCAGAACCTCGGCAAAGCCGGGGCGCGGCACCTTGTTCTTGACGCAGAGGGTGATGATGCCATGCAGGCTGGTGCATTCCAGACCGATGGAAGCGCCATCCGCCGGCACCCAGGTCTGGAAGTCCTCGATGTACCGGGTCAGCTCCGGGCTGGACGGGGCGAAGGGGTCGCCCAGATAGCTCACCCAGAAGTCCGCCGGGAAGCCGCTGATGTACTCGCCCATCTGGAAGATGCGCTTTTTGATGCTGAGGCTGGCTTTCTGCTGGTAGACCCGGTAGACCCAGCCCATCTGCTCCGCAATACGGAACAGTTTTCGCTCAGCGGAAAGGTTCTCTTTCAGGTCAGCGTCCACGCCCACGGCCACCTCGGCCAGCGGGGCATCTGCCGTCAGCGGCAGCTTGCGCTGGAAAGAGGCCACGCAGTTGTAGAGGGCGTTCGGCGCACCCAGCGCGTCGCGGGCGTCTGTCGAGTAGCTGTAGAGCACCTCGTCCTTGTCCAGATACGCCTGCACCGCCTTACAGAGCAGGGCCGTGAGAGTACTGAAGGGCTTGACGCCGCAGCGGAGGGCGGCGTCCACAAGCCCCGCCTTTTCCAGCCGGACGCGGCAGCAGGTGGGCGTCTCTTCAAAGGTCTGCACCACGGGGCGCTGCATATCGTTGGCTACCTGACTCTCGGGGTACTTTGCAAGGATGTCCTCGATGTCGTAGGCAGGGTCCGTCTCAAGGGTCCGGCCCTCGAAGGCTGTGCCGTACCGCAGGTTGCAGTAGAACTGCAGCACCATGGTCATGAAGGGTGCTATGCCCCGGCCATCGGCCAGAAAGTGGAACCAGTCAAAGCAGACGACTTTCCCCTCATAGCTCAGGGCGACCGTAAAGCCGTTCTCGTCCGGAAATTCGGGCTTTGCGCTGCCCTGCCGCACCGGGCAGGGGGCGTCCGACGGCTCGAGGTGGAGCAGCTTTTTCTCCCACACCGGCTTCTGGAAATAGTAGGGTGCCTTTGCCCGGGCCGCATCCAGAGCCTGCTGCAAAAGCGCACCGTCCACGGCGTCTTTCAGCGTGACCTGATAGCGGCAGTTGACCATGTTTTCGCGGTAATAGTAGACGATGCCCTGAAAAACAGAGCGCTGTTCGGCATCCATTCCTTATTCCCCCGCGTGTGCGGCCAGATAGTCGGCCAGATCGCTGATGGTGACGAAGTTGCGCAGCTCCTTTTCGGGGATGCGCAGGCCGAAAGTCTCCTCCAGGTCGGCGACGACGGTCAGGATCTCCATGGACGACAGGTCCAGGTCGTCCATCAGGACGCTGTTCTCGTTGACATCCTCGGGGGAAATCTCTGCAACATCTTCCAGAATTGCAAGGATCTGGGACACGATCTCGGTTCTTTCCATAGTTTGAATCTTCCTTTCGTAGTTCCATTAAAGGCGGCTGCGGCTCTTTTCCAGTATTCCGCAGCCTGCCCGGTTTATTCTTACTTGCGCAGCAGCTTGCCGGTGCCGGTGCGGGGCAGAGGCTCGGTGCTGAACTCCACGGCGCTCATCCGCTTGTAGAGCGGCAGGGTGCGGTTGGTCTCGGTGATGAAGTCGCGGACGGTCTGCTGGTCGGCCTCGCCGCAGTAGATGACGGCACAGATCTTCTTGCCCTTCTCCCTGACGATGCATTCCTTGACGGCCTCGCACTTGGACAGCAGATTTTCCAGTTCTTCGGGGCTGACGTTCTCGCCGTTGTCGAGGATGATGATATTCTTCTTGCGTCCGGTGATGTAATAGAAGCCGTCCTCGTCCACACGGGCCAGGTCGCCGGTGTGGAACCAGCCGTCGGCGTCGAGGACTTCTGCGGTGGCCTCGGGGTCTTTGTAATAGCCCAGCATGACGCAGCCGCCGCGGATGCAGATTTCGCCCGTCTCGTCCAGCTTGTACTCGGCGTGGTCGTCGGGCTTGCCCACGGCGCGGATGTGCTTTTCGTCCTGCTCGTAGTTGATGATGCCGTCGCCGCAGGTCTCGGTCATGCCGTACACCTGAGTGATCATCATGCCCTGCTGTGCCAGCTCGGCCAGCATGGCGCCGTCAAACATGGCAGAGGAGCCGCAGGGGTTCCAGATGCCGTTCAGGCGGGCGCGGCGGCCCCGCTTGACGTCTTTGTAGATGGCCTCCATCAGCATGGGAGCCACAGCGATGGCATCGCTGTGCATCAGGCCCAGGTCGCGGTAGAAGTCGCGGATGTCGGCGGAGAGGTTCAGCGCCCAGCCCTTGCAGGCCCAAACGAAGAGGCAGATGAACGTACCCAGATGGAACAGGGGCAGGATGGCGAAGTTGCTCAGGACGTCGTTTTTGTCCTCGGGCATATGCTCGTGCTTATAGTCCAGCATGGCGTCGCCGAATTTGACCTGGCACTCCACCGTGGTAAAAAAGTTGCGCTCCGAGAGCATGACGGCCTTGCTGCGGCCGGTGGTGCCGGAAGTGAACATCAGCACAATCAAATCATCATGGCCCACGCAGTCAACAAGCTCTGCAGGCGCGCTGTCCTTGAAGGCGTCCATCGGGCGGAGTTTATCGCCGTAGGCGGCCTCGATGTCGGGGCGGCAGCCATAGTCGATGCCGTCGTTGACGATGAGGGAAGGCTCGACAAGGCCCAGCTCATATTCCAGCTCGGGCCAGGTCTTTTTCTGGTTGATGGTCACGACGACGGCCCCGGCGAGGATCGCGCCGAAGCTGTTGACACCGTACTCATAGCAGTTGCGGCTCATGATGCCGACACGCTTGCCCTTGATGTCGGGGATATTCTCCTTAAAATAAGTAACGGCCCTGCGGATGTCCTGCACATACTGGGCGTAGGTCTTTTCCACCACAGTCTTGCCATCGGCGGCCACATAGCGGAAAGCCACCCGGTCGGGGTACTGCTTTGCCATGACGTCCGTGATGAGCTCATATACAGTATTTATCATTTTTGTCGCTCCTTGCTGTTTTTCTTTCTTGCAGCGAAACGCCGGCAGCTGACATTTTCTGCCTCAACGTAATAATACCTGTTTCGACAGAGAAATGCAACTACGCGGCGTGTCCTTTTTCGCTGTTTTATTGTTTATTTGCGCAGCAGCTTGCCCAGAGCGTTGCGGGGCAGGGGCTCAGCGGTGAACTCCACAGCACTGATGCGCTTATACAGCGGCAGGCTGCGGTTGGCCTCGGTGACGAAGGCTCTGACCTCTTCCTGCTTATCCTCAGGGCAGTGGATGACGGCACAAATTTTCTGGCTCTTCTCCTTCACGATGCACTCGGTGATGGCCGGGCAGAGGGCCAGCTTCTTTTCCAGCTCTTCGGGGCTGACGTTCTCGCCGCTGGCGAGGATGATGAGGTTCTTCTTGCGGCCGGTGATGTAATAGAAGCCTTCCTCATCCATCCGGGCAAGGTCGCCGGTGTGGAACCAGCCGTCGGCGTCGATGACTTCTGCCGTGGCCTCGGGGTCCTTGTAGTAGCCCAGCATCACGCAGTCGCCCTTGATGCAAATTTCTCCGGTCTCGTCCAGCTTATACTGAACGTGGTCGTCGGGCTTGCCCACGGCACTCATGTGCTTTTCGACCTGCGTAAAGTTCAGGATGCCGTCGCCGAAGGTCTCGGTCATTCCGTAGCACTGGTTGACGACGAAGCCGTTCTGGGCCAGCTCCAGCAGCATCCTGGGGTCGAGGGCAGCGGAAGAGCAGCACAGGTCCCACAGGCCGTTCAGGCGGCTGACGCGGCCACGCTTCATGTCGTTGTAGATGGTCTCCACCAGCATGGGGGCCGAGGCCATGACGTCGCTGTGCATCAGGCCCAGGTCGCGGTAGAAGTCGCGGATGTCGCTGCAGAGGTTCAGGGTCCAGCCGGCAGGCGGGTAGGACATGACGCAGACGAAGCAGGCCATGTGGAAGAGGGGCAGCAGAGTCATATGGCTCAGCGGCAGCTTCTGGCCTGCCGGGAGGCGGTCGGTGATCCAGTTCTCTGCCACCTCCGAATAGGTGTGCAGGCTGGCGCACATATTCCGCTCCGAGAGCATGACGCCCTTGCTGCGGCCGGTGGTGCCGGAGGTGAACATCAGCATCATCAGATCATCGTGGCCCACGCAGTTGGTCAGCTCGCCGGGGGCAGTCTCCTTATAGCAGTCCATGGGGCGGAGCTTCGGGCCGTAGGCGGCTTCCAGCTCGGCGCGGCAGCCGTAGTCGATGCCGTCGTTCAGGATGAGGGCAGGCTCCACGAGGCCCAGCTCATATTCCAGCTCCTCCCAGGTCTTTTTCTGGTTCAGGGTCACGAGGACGCCGCCGGCGAGGATGATGCCGTAGGACGCCACGCAGAATTCATAGCAGTTCCGGCTCAGCAGAACGATGCGCCGGCCCTTGATGTCCGGCACTTCGGCCTTGAGATAGGCCGTCATCCGGCGGATGTCCTGCGCATACTCGCGATACTTCTTCTCCACGACAGTCTTGCCGTCCTCGGCCACATAGCGGATGGCCACATGATCGGGGAACTCCTGCTCCATGCAGCGGGTCACCATGTCGTATACGCCTGCGGGTACTTTGATGTATTCAGCCATCGGTCTTTCTCCTTTTTGTCAAATTTTCAGCTCTGCACTTTTTTCATTCACTTTCCAGAGTCATTCCGAATCTCTGGCATTTCGAGGAAAACTTTGGCACGGCTCCTCATGGCAACAGTATACCGCAAGCAGAGCACAAACGCAAGATTTAATTGCACAAATATGCAACTTGAGCTTGCATTCGATTTGTGCAGGCAGATGTAATTCTTTCCTTTTGTTGCGATGCGCGAAAAGCTGTGATACACTTTTTTTCGTCAGGACGAAACTTCACCCGGAGGTCGAGTCCTTATCAAATTGACAGCAAGCCCAAAAAGCATTATACTGTTTATATCATTTAGCAAAAAAGCTCCCCGCCGAGCTTCATATTTTTATTTATATCGCGCCTAAAACACGGCCTTCCGGGGCCTCCGGGACGAATGGCGCACAAGGAGGACCCTTTTCATGGAAGGCACCAAGCCCCGCACTGTAAGCAGCCTTGGCATGTTCGACCTGCTGAAAGGCATCGGAATGCTGGCCATCGTCTTTGCCCACACGGCAGAGCTTTACCCCCTCGGCACCAACGACGTCACCCCTTTCGCGTTCGCGCTGTTCGCTTACCGCGAAGCGCTGATGGCCGCCTTTTTTATCGCCAGCGGCTATGGCTTCCGCAAGCGCTCCATCCACAAATGCATCGAGCAGCAGCTCAAGACCCTGCTCAAGCCTTACCTTTATACTGCACTGGCCACCACGGTGCTCCACGCTTTCCTTCACCACGCAGCTTTCGGCTCGTGGGATGCCGCCATCTCAGAATCGGCCAAGGTCTTAGGCGGTTTCCTGTTGGGCCTGCCCCACACGGCCACTTACTTCGGGCATCAGTTTTTCTCCTGCGGACCCATGTGGTACTTAGTGGCCCTGATGCTGGCGTGGGTGCTTCTGGACGTGCTGCTCGAGGTCTTCCCCGAGCGGTACATAACCCCCGCAGTCGTCGGCGTCACCCTGCTTGGCTGGGGCGTCACGCTGGTGTGGGAGGCTCCTTTCTGCATCGCACAGGGCATGGTGTCGCTGCCCTACCTTTACATCGGCTATCTGGCCAAGAAGCGCCGCCTTTTCGAAACTCCCCTTTCCGGCAGAGCCAAAGCCGGACTTATCGCGTCCGCGCTGGGCGTCGTCGCGGGCGTTTTGCTGACCCAGAGCACCGACTGCGTTTCGCTGGGTGAGTGGACGATGGGGCCGCTGAGCATCCTGCTGGATGGCGCAGTGGGCTACGGCATCATCCGGCTCTTTTTGAAATGGCAGCGCCGGGTGGACGGCCCCATCTCCCATGCCATCGAGTGGGTGGGCCGGCGCTCGCTCTTCATCTTCTGCATCCACACGGTGGAGCTGACGGCCATCCCGTGGTATCTGATGGCTGCAAAGTATGCTGACCATCCGGTGCAGGGGATGCTGCTGCAGTTCGTGTTCTCGCTTGTGTCCATCTTCGCCGTCACCGAACTTCTGATGCGCCGCAAAGAGCTTGGCCGGAAGCTTCGGGGCGGCAAGCCTGCGGACAAGCCCCGGCAGCGGAGCAAGACCCGCCGCTATGCGGCAAAACACTGAAATTCCTGCGCTTTGGTATCCAGCCATTTTGAGGGCAGACTATAGTTACTTTTGATGCATGGGCTTGCAGCGCGGGTTGTACGCCTGGCGATAAATCGGAGGAGGCCCCGGTAATGATGAACGAAACTCCTGAAGCGGCTCTGCGCAGCCGCATTGCGGACCTTGAACAACAGCTCAAACTTGCAGACGAAGGCACTTCGCGGCTGGCCCAGCGCTGCCTCGAGCTGGAAAAACAGCTGCAGACCTTCTATGCTGCCCACCCCCAGAAAGAGAGGCAGACCGACTCGCCTGCTCTGGTGCAGCCGCTGCTTTACTATGATGCCGGGTTCGGCTTTTCCCAGAAAGACACCGTCAAGGCCCCGGACTACGAATACGACGAGCTGAACGGCATGGTGACAGCGACCTTCGAGCTGCCGGAGACCGCGTTCAATCTCCGTTTCGACCCCGGCGAACTGCCCTGCTGCATCACTGATTTCGTCTTCTCGGACGACCGCATCCTCTGCCGCCCGGTGAACGGTGTGCCGCTCCACGGCGACGGCATCCTGTTCCTCAACGACGACCCGAATTTCATGCTGGAAGGTCTGAACCGTTTCCCCGCCGGGATGGAGCTGGGCGTGAGCTACTGCTACTTCCCGCTGGAGCCGCTGGCTGACGACCCATTGTTCGCCGCCGTTCTCGAGGGCGTACAGTATTTCCAGAAGACCCGCGTCTGCGAGCAGAAGCACCTCGACCAGCTGGAAAAGACTACGGCTGACCAGAAGCAGACCATCGAGGCCCTGCAGAAGAATCTCTCCGAGCTGCATCAGGCCAACGCCGAGCTGAGCGCCCGGAGCAAAGCCTACGAGAGCTCGCTGGAAAACATCCTCTCTTCCAGCAGCTGGAAACTCACGCTGCCCCTGCGCCGCCTGCTGGGGCTGTTCCATCGCAGCCATTGAGCCTGCCTGCGGAGAGGAGGATACGATGTACAGCAGTTATACCACTCTGCAGCGGGTTCAGCTCGCCAAACAGAAATATCTCGACACCCAGGAAGTTTTTCTCGGCGTCTATGCGCCGGGGCGGAACGCCTCCCTGAAAGCTTCCCTGCAGGACCAGCTCCACCGCAAATTTTTATTGACGGACAGCCTCCGCCCCGAAGCCCTCGGCAGCGCCGTCGGTGTGCTTCTGGTCAGGGAAGACCTTTTCCTGATGCCCACGGCCCTTTCCTGCTTTGCGGACGCACTGCGCAGCGGCGCAGACTACGTCACCAGCGACGCCGTCTTCGGCTATTCAGGCGTCACCACCCTCTACCACAGTCAGGGCTTTGCAGCCTGCCCGGGCTGCGCCCTCGTCTCCCGGGAACTGCTGCGCCGCTGTCAGGCGGAAGCCCGCGACCCGGAAAATCCCGTCGAGCTGCTGACGCTGGCGGCGAAGTTCCGCCGCAGCCACGTCTGCCTCCCGCTGGCGCTGGCCCACTATGAGCGGGACATCTGCGCCGAAGACGTCTGGTCTGTAAAGGGGAAGCGCGTCTTTATCATGAGCCACCTGCTGGACATGACCGGTGCGCCCATCGTGCTGGTGAGCGCCGTGCCGGTGCTGCGCAGCATGGGCTACGAAGTGGTCGTCCTCGGCCCTGAGGACGGCGGCTCCATGCCGCTTTTCCTCGAGGCGGGAGCTACCGTCATCACCCGCAAGGGCTGTGTCCAGTCGCCCCTGCTCTGGGGGCTGGCCCTCTGCGCCGACCTCGTTCTGGCCAACACCGTCGTGGAGGCCCGGGCCGTCCGCGCCCTGAGCGGTGCGCGGGTGCCGGTGCTCTGGTGGCTCCACGATGCCTTTGCAGGCTACCCCCACATCGCCCACCAGATCCCCAGAGAGCTGGGCGAAAATATCCGGCTCTACTCCGTCGGCAGCCACGCCGCCAACGCCATGCACTCGGTGCGGCCGGAGTTCAACATCCGGCCCCTCATCTACGGCCTGCCGGACTACGCCGCCGAGAAGTTCTCCCACTACGATTTGAGCTATGCGGGCGGGCGGCCTCTGTTCGCCACCGTGGGTTCCTTCGAGAACCGGAAAGGCCAGGACATCTTCTGCAAGGCCATCCGGCTGCTGCCGCCTGAGACCATGAAGAAGGCATCCTTCCTCTTCGTGGGCAAGGCCGCAGAGGCTGAGATGATGGACGCCGTGCGGAGCCTGACCGCTGACTGCCCCGACAACGTCTTTTACGTCAAGCGGCTCACCCGCGACGAGATCAAGAGCCTGATGGCCCAGTGTACCTGCCTCGTCTGCGCCTCCCGCGACGACCCCATGCCTACTTTCGTCACCGAGGGCCTCATCTTCGGCAAGCCCGCCATCGTGTCGGAGCACACCGGCACCGCCGGGCTCATCACCGAGGGCGTAGACGGTTTCGTTTACGAGGACGACGACCCCGAAAAGCTGGCCGAGCGGCTGGCCTGGGCCATCGAGCACCCGGAAAAGCTTGCCGCCATGCGCCCCGCCTGCCGTGAGCTTTACGAGAGTTATTACTCCAAGCAGGCGTTTTCCGACAGTTTACAACAGGTTGTAAAGGAACTCACCGGCGAGTAAGCCCCCCGTTCTTTATCACTCTGCCGAAACTGAGGCAAAAAATTTGGCAGTTGTTCACAAACACACCTCCGGACTGTGATATACTCTCCTAAGAGTTTATCCCAGTCCGTTTTTTGTTGAAATTTGAAAGGAGTCCCCCCATGAGTTCGTCCGCCTCCCCCGCCCCTTCGCGCCGAAAGACCCTGCTCTCGCTGGGCGTTCTGGCCCTGCTGACCGGCATCGTGGTGTTCATCTTCCGGGAGCACTGGGCCGAGATCTCCGAGGCGCTGAGCCGGCTCACCCTCGGGCAGGGGCTTCTGGCACTGGCCGTGGGCCTGAGCTACCCGCTTCTCGAGGGCGTATCCAGCTGGCTCATCGTCCGCAGCCGTCTGCCCCATTTCCCGCTGCGGCAGGGCATCGACAACGCATGGATGGGGACCTTCGGCAATGTGGTGGGCCTCGGCGCAGGGTCGGTGCCGTTTCAGACGTGGTATCTCCACCGGCGCGGGCTGGACGTCGGCCCCGGCGTGGGGCTGATGACCCTGCAATACGTCTTCCACAAGACAGCCGTCCTGCTTTACGCCACCGTGCTGCTTCTGGCGGGCCGCCCCTGGATAGCGGCCCACTCCGACGGCGTGCTGCGTATCTGCCCGGGGCCTACGCTGTCGTGGCAGGCGTCATCGTGGGGCTCATCGCCCTCTGCGCGCTGCCGGTGGTGCAGCGTCTGGCCCGGTGGCTGCTGCATTTTCTGCCCGACACGGGCCGCTGGGCCGAGCGCCGGGAAAGCTGGCTGGAGCAGCTGGACACCCTGAGCACCGAGAGCCGCCATCTGCTGGCGGACAAGCCCCGCTGTGCCGCCATTCTGGGCGTGCATCTCGTCAAGCTGTTCCTGCTCTTCTGCCTGCCCTGGATGGGGCTGCGGTTCATGGGGCTGGACACCGGACTGGCCTTCTGGCAGGTGCAGCTCCTGACGTCGCTGACCCTCTTTGTCTCCAACGCCCTGCCCAACGTGGCGGGCATGGGCTCGGTGGAGACGGCCTTCCTGCTGGTGTACAGCAGCTTCCTCCCCGATGCTTCGTCCATGAGCCTGCTGATGTTCTACCGGCTGGCCAGCTATTACGCCGTCTTTGCGGCAAGTGCCGTCGGCTTTGGGCTGGCGCAGAGAAGATTATCTCGTGAATAACAAAAAACCAGTGCATCTTTGATGCACTGGTTTTTTGTTTTTACAATATCAGCCCTTCATGGGGACAAAGCCCACGAGGTCCTTCACCACCTCGCCGCCGATGATGAGGCCCACAACCGACGGGACAAAGGCATTGGAGCCGGGGACGGAGCGGCGGATGGTACACTTGCGCTGGGTACCCGGAGGGCAGATGCAGTGGTCTTTGCAGCTGATGGAGTCATCCTCGATGGGAGTCATGACAGGCTCCCTGGAGTAAACGACTTTCAGGTGCTTGATGCGGCGCTTGCGGCACTCGGTGCGCATGACCTTGGCCAGCGGGCAGACGGAAGTCTTATAAATATCCGTGACCTCGAAGCGGGTAGGGTCCATCTTGTTGCCTGCACCCATGGAGCAGATGATGGGGACGCCAGCCTCCTTGCACTTCATGACCAGCGCAATTTTACCGGTGACAGTGTCGATGGCGTCCACCACGTAGTCGAACTGGCTGAAATCGAAGCTGTCCTGCGTCTCGGGGCCAAAGAAGGTCTTGTATGTGGTGACCTTGATGTTGGGGTCGATGTCGTGGACACGCTCTTCGGCCACATCCACCTTGAACCTGCCCACCGTCTTGTGGGTGGCGATGATCTGGCGGTTCAGGTTGGTGAGGCAGACTTTGTCGTCGTCGATCAGGTCGAGAGCCCCCACGCCGCTGCGGGCCAGCGCCTCGACGGTGTAGCCGCCCACGCCGCCCACGCCGAACACGGCTACCCGGGAATCGTGCAGTTTGGTCATTGCTTCCGCACCCAGCAGCAGCTGGGTGCGGGAATACTGGTCTTGCATATCATTTCTCCTTTAGGTTCTGCTTTTTACATTCACGGGCTTGCCCTCTCAGTCACCTTTGGTGACAGCTCTCCCAAAGGGAGAGCCAGAATGCAGCGGTCAGGCAATAGGCTCCGGCGCAAAGCGCCTGAGAGGGCCAGGCCGCTCCCCCTTATCCCTTCGCCACCTGTGTAATGGTGCCGCCGCCGAGGACGACATCACCCTGATACAGCACGACGGCCTGCCCCGGGGTGGGGGCGCGCTGAGGCTGGTCAAATTCCAGACGGAAGCTGTCCGGCCCTGCCGGGTAGACGGTGGCAGGCTGTTCAGTCTGATGATAACGGGTGCGGGCCGTCACCCGCAGGGGGCCTTTCAGCTCCGGGATGGCGATCCAGTTCACTTCGTTCGCATAGACGATGGTATCGAACAGCTCCGACTCCGGGCCGACCGTGACGGTGTTGGCCTGCATATCCTTGGCGCAGACGTAGACCGGTGCGCCCATGGCGAGGCCCAGGCCCTTCCGCTGGCCGATGGTGTACCGCACAGCGCCGCTGTGGGTGCCTACCTTTCTGCCGCCGACGTCGAGGAAATCGCCCGCCGGGTAGTGCTTGCCGGTGAAATCCTCCATAAAGCGGGCGTAGTCGCCGTCCGGCACGAAGCAGATGTCCTGACTGTCGTGCTTGCGGGCGTTCACAAAGTGCTGCTGCTCGGCGATGGCGCGCACTTCGCTCTTGTGCAGACCACCCAGCGGCAGGCGGACATGAGCCAGCTGCTCCTGCGTGAGGTTGTAGAGCACATAGCTCTGGTCTTTGTTCTCGTCCAGACCCTTTTTGAGCAGCCAGCGGCCCGTGGCCTCGTCCTGCTCCACCCGGGCATAATGGCCCGTGACCACATGATCCAGTCCGTGCGCTTCCGCCCAGCGAAGCAGGTGATCGAACTTCATATATTTGTTGCAGTCGATGCAGGGATTGGGCGTACCGCCGGCCTCGTAGACCCGGATGAATTTGTCGATGATCTTTTCCTGAAAGTCTGCCGTAAAATCCAGCACCTCGTAGGGAATATCCATCGCATAGGCCACCTCGGCGGCGTCCTCAATGTCCCGCTCCGAGCAGCAGGTGTGCAGGCCCTCTGTGTTCACGGCCTCGTTGCGGGTAAGGCGCATGGTGACGCCGGTGCAGTCGAAACCGTCCCTCTGCATGAGCCATGCCGCCACCGAGCTGTCCACACCGCCGCTCATGGCGATGAGCGCCCCGGGGCGGCGGGAAATGTTCTGTGTTTCTGTCATTCTGTTCCTCTTCCGTTATAACATACTAAAACAGTAGTATAATACTACCGCAGCTTCTTTCTCTTGTCAAGCCGCAGAAAATTTGGCCGCAAAGGCCAGAAGTTCTGCTTTTTCGTTGGGCAGCCGCCCGGTGATGACTTCTTCCAGCAGCGCTTCCAGCGCGCGGCGCAGGCCCGGCCCGGGCGCGACGCCCGCCGCCATCAGATCGCGGCCATTCACGGCCAGCTGGGAGACGCGGCAGCAGGCGCTTTGGGCGGTCAGCGTCTCGGCCTCGGTTTGCAAGGCTTTCCACTCTTCTTTCTGTTCCGGGTAAAGAGCGGCACAAAGCCGAGTCAACCTGACCAGCATAGGCAATTCCAAACGCCCCAAAAGACGTTTGGTTTGTAAATTCAGTGCCTGCCGGGAGGGCGGGGAGTTTCTCTGAGGACCGTCCGGAGGGTGGGACCCTGTTGCCGAAGGCAATAGGGCGGGGGATGGAATGCCCCGGCCCGTGTCCGAAGAGAAAGCTCCCCGCACTCCTGCCCCGCACTCCTTCACCAGCGTTGCCACTCCATCTATCACAGCGTTCGAGCATTTCAAGCGTTTCAGCGCCTTCCGCGTTCCATCCTCCCCCAGCGGCAGAAGCAGCGCCGCCCAACGGGTGGTCACTTCCTCTGCTCCTGCCGGAAGGGCATCTATGATCTCACGGGCTTCCGACAGGTAGTCGGGCGGCAGTTCCGGCAGGACGAAGGCCAGCACTTCCGGCTCCAGATACGCCCCCGGCTTCGGGGCAGACAGAAGCTTGTCCAGCTCTTCTTCGATGCGCTCCACCGACACGCAGTCGAGGTGGGCGGCCAGCTGTTTTGCCGCCGCTTCGGTGGCCTCGTCGATCACAAAACCGAACCGGGCCGCAAAGCGGTAGAGCCGCAGGATGCGCAGAGCGTCTTCTTCAAAGCGGCGCAGCGGCTCACCAACGGCCCGCACCACGCCCCGGGCCAGGTCTTCCTGCCCGCCAAAGGGGTCGCACAAGCCCTCTTCGGCGCTGTAGGCCATGGCGTTGATGGTGAAGTCCCGCCGGGCCAGGTCCTCCCGGACGTCGGGTACAAAGGCCACGCTGTCGGGGTGGCGGCCATCGGAATAACTGCCCTCAGTGCGGAAGGTCGTGATCTCGTAGAGCCTGCCGTCCCGCTTCACAGTCACGGTACCATGCTGCAAGCCGGTGGGGATGCACTGCTTTTCTCCGAACAGCTCCATCACCTGCTCCGGGCGGGCGGCGGTGCAGAGGTCCCAGTCGTGGGGCGCAAGGCCCAGCAGACTGTCCCGGACACAGCCGCCCACGGCGTAGGCCGCAAAACCTGCCCGGTGCAGCGCGTCCAGCAGGGCGGAGGCGCCGGGTTCTATGGTGATGTTCATTCTTCGGCCTCCTCATATTGCAGGGTGATGCTCTTGCCGTCATAGCCGCACTCTGCCGCCGGGAAGAGGCTCTGCGCCTGGGCCAGCTCTTCTTCCGGGTCGGTGATCATGGGCGAATAGTGGACGAGCCAGAGCCGCTTCGCGCCCGCTTTAGCGGCGAGGGCTGCGCTCTGCCCGAAGGTGCTGTGGCCGTACTGTTTGGCCTGCGCGGCCTGCTCCGGCAGAGCATAGGTGGAGTCGCAGAGCAGAAGGTCAGCACCCGCTGCGGCCTTTTCCAATGCCGGACAGGGGGCGGTGTCGCCCGAGAAGACAAAGCTCAGCCCCTGCCGGGCCGGGCCGAGGACGGCTTCCGGCCGGATGACACGTCCACCGTCCAGCGTGATGCTCTCGCCGTGCTGGAGCGTCTTCCACTGCTTTACCGGTACGCCCAATGCCCGCGCCTGTTCGGGTGAGAACCGTCCGGCCCGGGGCAGATCGAGTCGGTAACCCTGACTGACGACACGGTGGCGGGTCGGCACCGGCGTGAGCTTCGCGCTCTGGGGCCAGCCGCCGAATTTTTCGCAGAGCGCTGCCGGGGCGTCCAGCACCTCAGGGCAGACCAGATACGGCAGAGGCCCCGTCAGCACCCGCAGGGCCGCCCAGACTTCGCCGAGCCCCTTCGGCCCGTACAGCGCCAGCGGGCGGGTGCGGCCCTGACAGCCCAGCGTCTGCAGCAGCCCCGGCAGGCCGAAGATGTGGTCGCCGTGGTAATGGGTCAGGCAGACGGCGTCCATCTTCATCAGGTTGACTCCGGCCCGGCGGGCGGCAGTCTGGGTCCCCTCGCCGCAGTCGAACAGGAGGCTGTGTCCTCCGCATTCGGCCACCGCCGCCGTGAGGGCGCGGTCGGGCAGGGGCATGGTGGCCGCTGTACCCAGCAGTGTAATGGTCAGCATAAAGTTTCTCCGTATCACAAAAAATCTCGATGGCTATAGTGTACCACACTCTTCGGCCCGGCACAATCGCACAGCTGCACCCTGACAGGCATAAGATGGCCCAAACCACAAAAGGAGGGGTCTTGTATGCGGCGTCAGCGGCCCGGGCATCGCATTTTGTCGTTCCACCACCGGGGGCTGCTGCTTCTGGCGGTGGCAGTGGCGGTGATGCTCTTTTTTCTCTACGGCTGCGTGGCAGGGGCGGCGTACAGCCCCCGGGGGCGGCTGGTGTTCATCCCTCTCGCACAGGTTTCAGGCAATAGTACGACTCCGCTTTTTTCCGCTTTTATCTGGAAGAATCGAAGCTGCCCACCGCATGGTACAATGTGCGGGCCGATATGAAAAACAAGCCCGCTCCCCTGCTGAACCCCGGCACCCTCAAGCCCATGACGGCCAGGGAGCTGGACGGCGTTTTCTGTGATGAGCTGGTACAGCAGGAGCTGGACGACACCACGGCCTGATGGAGGCCGCCAGCGTGGAGCAGACCAGCGTCTTTGAGGCGGCAGAGCACTGAGCCAGACGGTCATTCCGCAAACAGCAAGCCAGCCGCCCTGCAAGGTAACAGGGCGGCTGGCTGCTTCTATCGCAATTTTCAAAAATAGTGCCTATCAAACCGGCATATTTGCGATATGCAGTTTGCGGATGTTGCTTGTGCATTAAAAACGCAAACTGCTATATTATGCAATTCAGGAGAATGGAGGAGAGAATCGCGTTTTTATGCTTCCGGGGGACGGAAGTGCCGGAGGATCACTCGCCGCGGACGGCTGCGAAGCCTGCCTCGAGGTCGGCGATGATGTCGTCGATGTGCTCGGTGCCGATGGACAGGCGGATGGTGTTCTGGTAGATCTGCTGCTCGGCCAGTTCCTCATCGGTCAGCTGGCTGTGGGTGGTGGACGCCGGATGGATGACCAGGCTCTTGACGTCGGCCACATTTGCCAGCAGAGAGAAGACCTTCAGGTTGTCGATGAACTTGAATGCTTCCTCACGGCCTCCCTTGATGTTGAAGGTGAAGATGGAAGCGCCGCCGTTGGGGAAGTACTTCTCATACAGGGCGTGGTCGGGGTGATCCGGCAGAGAGGGATGGTTGACTTTCTCGACCTGGGGATGGTTGGCCAGGAACTCGACGACCTTCTTGGTGTTCTCCACATGGCGCTCAATGCGCAGGCTCAGGGTCTCGGTACCCTGCAGCAGCAGGAAGGCGTTGAACGGAGAGATGGCAGCGCCGGTATCACGCAGCAGGATGGCGCGGATGTAGGTGACAAAAGCGGCGGGGCCGGCTGCGTCAGCGAAGGACACGCCGTGGTAGCTGGGGTTGGGGGCGGCGATGTTGCCGTACTTGCCGCTGGCCTTCCAGTCGAACTTGCCGCTGTCCACGATGATGCCGCCCAGCGTGGTGCCGTGGCCGCCGATGAACTTGGTAGCGGAGTGGACGACGATGTCAGCGCCGTGCTCGATGGGACGGATCAGGTACGGGGTGCCGAAGGTGTTATCAATGACCAGCGGCAGGCCATGCTTGTGAGCGATGGCTGCGATGGCATCAATATCAGGAATATCACTGTTGGGGTTGCCCAGAGTCTCGAGGTAGACAGCCTTGGTGTTGGGCTGGATCGCGTTCTCGACCTCTTCCAGATCGTGAGCGTCCACGAAGGTGGTGGTGACGCCGAACTGGGTCAAAGTGTGCTCCAGCAGGTTGTAGCTGCCGCCGTAGATAGTCTTCTGAGCCACGATGTGGTCGCCGGCCTGAGCCAGTGCCTCGATGGTGTAGGTGATGGCAGCTGCACCGGAAGCAGTAGCCAGAGCAGCCACGCCGCCTTCCAGAGCGGCAATGCGCTTCTCGAACACATCCTGGGTGGAGTTGGTGAGACGGCCATAGATGTTGCCGGCGTCGGCCAGACCAAAGCGGTCAGCGGCGTGCTGGCTGTTGCGGAAGACATAGGAAGTGGTCTGGTAGATAGGCACAGCACGGGAATCGGTAGCGGGATCGGCCTGCTCCTGGCCAACGTGAAGCTGCAGAGTCTCAAATTTATAGTTAGACATAAGTATTTTTCCTCTCTATCTGTACTCAAAGTATTATTTTTACTCATAAAAATGCCCGGCAGCGTGGGGAGTTTCACCTTTCGTCTGCCGGGCAAAGAAATCGTTCTCAGCTCAGAGCCTTTTGTCTGTCTCGGGCGTCACATTCGCTCGCACATTCGCGGCATGGAGGGCACCGTACAGCTATGGCTCAGAGTTTGTTTCTCAGCCCGGGCGCTGTACATTCGCCCACAGCGGAAGTTGGCGTGCAGAAGACTTTTCCAAATCAGCGTCATTTGAGTACCCTCCTTTCCGAGATCCCCACTTACCTACAAGGCGTGTAGTTTTGTTGTCTGCATTATATTCCCTCATACCCATATTGTCAATGGGTTTAATTGAATTTCTTCCAAAAAGGTTTTAAGAGTCATTCTTTTGAGAAAAATGCAAAAAGATTGCATTTTGGTCTTGCATTTCACGCAGAATCCGTGTATACTCTTCCCTGCGCCTAAATTGCAATCAGGTTGCAATTTAGGCAACTAAAGCACTTTTCGTCCCTCCGTTTATCGCAATTTTCAAAAACAGTGCCTATCAAAATGGCATATTTGCGATATGCAGTTTGCGGATGTTGCTTGTGC
>OGIK01001317.1_pt1 | contig 23249 bp, 19 predicted proteins | sample 1571781 | NCBI WGS metagenome assembly OGIK01 (sample SAMEA2581956, study PRJEB24529) | metagenome | biome: Human gut stool | place: China | collected 2011
AGACCAGTCAGCCTCAGCCTGTGTTAAACTCTTCAATATCCGGAGGCTTTCCCCTGCTTTTAATCGTATTCATTGGCGTGTATGATATTTTCGTACTAATTATACACTGCTTGTCACTGGCTGTTGGTGGGGTGTCCGCTTCAAGTGTTTTGGTTACGTTTGCGCCCTTCATCTTAAATCCGCAAACGTCACCTTTTTGCCTTTTTTCGTGAGGCTCTGGAGATGCCGCAAACGTCACCTTTTTCAAGGCTTCTTTATTGCGCATGTTGTTGTGTTCTTTTATTTTTTTGCGGGTTAAATATGCCGCAAACGTCACCTTTTTCAGTATTATAATCCCGCAACTGCTCGCACTCCCTGATAATCATTCGCTTTAGTCCGGCTTTCAGGTCATCAATGCCATAACGTTGTATTAAGCCATCCAATTGCTTTTTCTTCTTATACCGCTGCTTTCTATCCAAATCCCGCCAGTCTCCTGTAACAAACAATCTTATTAAGTCGCTTTCTTTCTTAGTAAGTCCGTCTATCTGTGTAGCCTCAACAAGCGTAACGTTTTCGACTGCATCCAGTAGAATAGTCTCGAAGCGTTGCCAAACATCAGGACTTAAGAGGTCACCCAACATTGGCACGTAAACGCCCCGCTTCTTTAAATAGTTACACTCTGCTTTTATCTCGATACGGAGGACATTTTCAAACTCATGTAGCTTGCATTGCTTCCCCTTGTCATATATCTTAAGCTTAAACGCGTCGCCTTTATGCTCTATTCCTATATTACCCAATGGTGCAAACTGAAAACCTTTGTACATGCGAGCGGCTTGTATTATTCTTTGCGGACTGTATGGCAATTTGAGGTTAACACCAAACTCCACACTAAGCAACCGGGTACAATCGGGCTTTATTCCGTAATCTTGCTTTAATTCAGTAAAGACGCGGCATAGATCAGACATTCGGAAAGAATCCGCATTATGTATCCCGGCGTTGGCATACTTGTGTAAGCTGCCACGCAGGGTACATATTTTGCGGATTTCTCCTGTGTCAGTGTCTACCCTGTCGCTGAATCCATAAATCAGCCCATTAGTGTTTACATAAACCGACTGAGGGGTTATGTCAACGCCTAATGTATAAGCGTGATGGAATACATCTACGGGTAACATACCTGTATTAATACCGTCGATCATTGAATAAATGCAGTTAGTTTTATTAATGTGCTGCTTTGCGATTCATCGTATAAGATATGGCCTGCATAGCAATCTCCTCTGAGGTTGATACGCGACCTTGCAAAAGCCATGACGAAAGCTCATCACGCTTAAAGTAGATCATTTTTCCATTGGGTTTGTAATGGGCTATTTTCTTCGCGCTTGTAAGTTTATACATGCAAGATGGGGTAAGCCCTGCATACATGCAAGCTTCATCAAAGGTTAATACTTCCTTTGTTGCTAAAGCGGCTAACATTGTAGCCGCTTCTGTTTTTGATAGTTCCTTTTTTGTCATATCCTACTAATGTTTTTTGAGGTTCATTAATAGGCGTGCACGCCTTGTGTTTGGCAGTAATTACACAGCAAAGATAAGAAAGGGAAATAAAGTGCAACACTTCTTCTATAAAAAGATATGTATAATTTAATTATTGATTGGTTGATTGACTTTTTTTTATGATTGGTTGATTGATTAATCGATGAATTATTCTATGTGTTGATTATTAGTATTTTATGCTTTGTTTTAATGGGTGTTTTTTTTATTTTATACGCTTTTGATGTTGCGTTTAATTGTTTTCTTATAAAGAATTTGTGTTTTTATGATGTGTAATTTATTTATTTATAGTACTTTATGTTGTTTTTTATTTCTTCCAGATCATAATAATAAGGTACATAAAGACGGCCTCTGACATCTTTATTGGCGCTTATGTAATACCAAACCTCATGCGGAATATGTCGAATTATTATATTTTTTTTCATCCATTTGTGTACAGTTGGAATTGATATACCAAGTATTGACGCCAACCTTCTAGTATTACTTACTACATCCTTGCTTTTTTCATTTCCGCCTGTTCTTCTATCTATATATATTTTTATATAGCTTATTGTGTGAATACTTTCTCCTATTCCTGAAATAGCCTTATCCATTATATCACTTGTGATTTTTCCCAATATTATTCCATTTTGATATTTTGTAATATTAGCTATTACGGCTCTGGCCTGATTAACTCTATCTCCAGCCTTGTTTGGCTGTGGTTTCTTGTGTTCTTTTAGCGTAATTATGGCTTTCTGAAACTCTCTTTTATTAATCAGTCCATTTATAGATGCAAACTCTTTTAATAGCTCAGTTATATCTTCTTTGCTTATATACGCATTCAGCATAATCTTATAATTTAAGTTCTGGCAAACTATTTATTGCAGCTTCTTTTAAAGAGTCCACAGCGCGTGTATACTTCTCTGTCATTGAAAGCGAACTATGACCCAAAAGGCTTGCGACCGTTTTTATATTAGCCCCATTATTCAAGATATTCACCGCAAACGAATGGCGTGCGCAATGCCATGTAATATGCTTATTTATACCCGCTTTTTTCACCCAATGGCGTAGCGCTTTTAAACACATTGTGTTGCTTGGTAAATCGAATACTTTTTCATTTTCTTTCCCTGTGCCTATGACTGATAAAAGCCCATCATTTAAAGGTATTGTAACCCAGCTATGCGAACTATGCCCCTGCGTCTTCTTTTGATTGAAGATTAGTACTTTATTTCCATAGTCTACATTTTTAAAGATCAGTTCTACAACATCACAAAAACGCATTCCAGTGTATAAACAGAATATAAACGCACGTCTTACATTGATATTTTGTTGTGGATATGTTGTTTGTATCAGTTGCGTTATCTCTTCCATGCTTAGGATGTCTTTTTTCAATGCATTTTCATCAGCGCGACAGACTACCCCTGTACATGGGTTCTTTTTGATTATTTCCTTTTCAACGGCGTATTTTACTATTTTCTTGAAGCGCTTGTAGTGTGTGGCCGCACCTTCTCCTCGACTGGTACTTTGCAGAAATTCTACAAATTTAGAAATCATCTCTTTGTCTATTTGTTCTGGTGTTATACAAGTTTTATACAGAGGGTATTCATCTCTAATGAAGTCTTTAAATCGTTTGATAGCAGCCTTTATCATCCGAATATCACCTTTTGTATAGTTGTTGTAATAAGATTGCATGAAATCGAATATATTAATCTTTCTGTTACTGAATATTCTATATCCCTTTCTATCTTGTTTTAATTCCTGCTCTCTTTCTGCACGTATTTCAATTGCTTTTTCAAGTGTTTCTTTATTGGTGAGCCTTTCAAGTGGCGTGCGAGGGTTAGTAATTAGATATAACTCTAAAAATTCTTTCTTTCTGTTATGCTTAATTTTTATCTTTCCTGTTTTTTCATCTTCATATTGAGATCGTCCCAGATAATAATTTAAGTATAGGCTTATGCGTCCATCTGAGAGCGTGTTCTGCTCTAATTTGGGGTTTTCTTTTACTTTGTTTTCTAACTTTGCCATAATGTACTCAATATATACGGTTGTATACACAATATAGTATCAAACCCACTAAATTTGTAAATAGCTGATTTTCTTTTGTTTTCTTTTCTTTTGCAAAGATAAAAATAAAATAATAACAAGGTGTACTAAAGGTGTACTAAATAGCGAAATAAGTGATAGAATATCTAGTAATAGGAAAATAGATTAAACTTAATATGTTGATTTATAGTCGTTTTATTTCTTTTGTTTTCTTATTTTATATGGGTTATGTACCCTTCGGGAGTACAAAGAAATGGCTGATAATTAAACAATTATCAGCCATTTTAGTTTTATTGACCAATTAATGTAGGAGCCGGGCTAATTTCTCCCAGGATTCACATAAGGATTGCATTGAAGGGAATAATAAATCGGCACCGGCATTCAGTAGTATTTCCCCGTTCAGAGGTCCGGTGTTGACAGCAATGGTGAATATTCCGGCTTTATGTCCGGCTTCTACACCTAAAGGGGCATTTTCGATGACAATAGCTTCATTAGGTTTCAATCCTCCTTTTTCCAATGCCATCAGATAGGGTTCCGGATTCGGCTTTCCGTATTTGACATCGAAGGCAGTCACCATCAATTCCTGACGAAACATTCCCGGAAAGTTATGCTCGAGTCTATCCAGCAGTGAGGCTTGTCCGGAACCGGTAACCACGGTCGGGATGATACCTTCCGCTTTGATTTTTTGTAGTAATTCCCATGCACCCGGCATGCGTTCGGCTTGGGGATGCTTGTTGAATTCGATGCTCTTTTCGAGATAAATGCTCTCTATTTCTTCTTGAGTGGCGTCACGTCCCAATTGACGTTGACATACGATGTTGATAGTTCCGGCCCCCGTACGGCCTTCGTGCATGTAAGCTTCTTCCCGACTTAGATTCAGTCCATGGGCCTTCATGGTCTTGTGCCATGCTTCGGCATGATAAGGCATGGAGTCGAAAAGTACGCCGTCCATATCGAAAAGCACGGATTTCAGTTGGATAGATTCATAATGATTTTGCTTGAGATATTGCGCAATTGCTTCCTGAAACATGATATATACCTATTGATTTGGAGTGCAAAGATACGATTATTTTGGTGAATCGAACAGAATATGTATTTTTGCAAAATCTATTAAGTGATATGATTGCATGAAAAAACTATTTTTCCCTTTACTGTCGTTATGCTTGCTGACTACCGCTTGCAAAGATTCTGTTCCAAGTCCTACGATCGAAATGCAGGGACTGTACGTCAATGACGGAGAGATGGATTATACCCGGCAAATGGAGGCCTTACCTCCTCTCAAAGTAGATGATGAACTCGAAATTTCGTTGAAACTGGACGGCAATGGAGAGGAGTTGAATACGTTTCTGGTAAAAGAGGAAACTCCGGGTAGTAAAGAGACTGCTGTGGAGATTGATTTTAATGATTTGCCGGAAGAAACGCTCAGTGATGATAAAGAGTTTACGGATAAGGATAATGGCAAGTTAGGATTTAAGGATGGAGTTTCTCAGACTCAAATAGGTATCAGGGCAAAGGTGCAGCAAGTGACCGAAGATGGAGTGAAACTTAAATTCTACCTTTTCTCCAAACCTGTTAATTGTGAAGGGGCCAAGTATGAATTGGAAATCAAAACTTCCGATAAACAAGACGATTGATCTGACGGATCGGTATATAATAGAAAAGAGCGATACTTCCGATAGTACTGCTCTTTTCTATTATATACTTGTTTTATTGGGCTCTTACAGTCTTGCCTGAATAGCTTTTGATTCTTCTTCGTATCCGGGTTTGTTCAGTAAAGCAAACATGTTCTTTTTGTATGCTTCTACACCCGGCTGGTTGAACGGATTTACGCCCAGCAGATAGCCGCTGATACCGCAAGCTTTTTCGAAGAAATAGAGTAATTGTCCGATGCTGAATTCGCTCAGTTCCGGAATCACGATACGCATATTGGGAACTCCTCCGTCTACGTGAGCCAATTGGGTTCCCAATTCGGCCATTTTGTTTACTTCGTCTACGCGCTTGCCGGCCAGGAAGTTTAAGCCATCCAGGTTAGCTTCATCCGAAGGTACTTCTAACTTATGGTTCACTTTGTCTACAGAGATCACTGTTTCGAAGATTGTGCGTTCACCTTCCTGAATCCACTGACCCATCGAGTGCAGGTCTGTAGAGAAATCGACTGCTGCCGGGAAGATACCTTTATTATCTTTTCCTTCAGATTCTCCGTAAAGTTGTTTCCACCATTCGCTTACGTAGTGAAGCTTCGGGCAGAAGTTAACAAGAATCTCTATCTTCTTGCCGTTCTTGTATAACTCGTTACGAGTAGCGGCATAAATCGCTGCAGGATTTTCTGCGAAAGGAACATCGGCTCCACAAGCTTTCTCCATGTCGGTAGCACCGTTTACCAGTTGCTCGATATCGAATCCGGCTACTGCAATGGGCAATAAACCTACCGGAGTCAACACGGAAAAACGTCCTCCTACATTGTCAGGGATAATGAAAGATTTGTATCCTTCTTTATCTGCAGTAACGCGTGCCGCACCTTTCTTGGCATCTGTAATGGCTACGATTACTTTCTTTGCCATCTCTTTGCCGCGTTGATCTTCACACTGTTTCTTCAGCAGGCGGAATGCCAGAGCGGTCTCTGTAGTTGTACCGGATTTAGAGATATTGATTACACCGAATTTTTTATCTTTCAGAAACTCTGTCAGTTCGTACAGATAATCTTCACCAATATTGTGGCCGGCATAAATCATGACCGGTGCTGTTTTCTTTTCCTGTAACCAAGTGAAGCTGTTTGACAATGCCTCGATCACCGCACGGGCACCCAGGTAACTTCCTCCGATACCGGCTACGATCACTACCTCACAATTGTCTCTCAATACTTGTGCGGTAGCTTTCAGGTCGGCCAGGTGCTCTTTACTGATAGAAGAGGGCAGATGCAACCACCCCAGAAAGTCGTTACCTTTACCAGTGCCGTTTTCCAGCGCTTCCTGTGCGGCTTTTACCTGAGCTTCGTAGGCAGAAACCGATTCCTTGGAAATGAATCCAAAAGTTTTTTCAATGTTCAAACTAATCATATCTTTCTTTATTTAGGAGTTAAAGAGTTATTTGTCTGCTTCCTTGTTTATCTAAACGAGTCAGTCAGCAATTTTATTTCAATCATCGGAGATATGCGCTCATATAAGATGTTGTATACAGCATCCAGTATCGGCATATTTACGTGATGATGTTTATTGATTTCCTTAATACACTTTGTTCCATAATATCCTTCCGCTATCATCTCCATTTCGATTTGGGCACTTTTTACAGAGTATCCCTTACCGATCATGGTACCAAACGTACGGTTACGGCTGAAGTTAGAGTAGCCGGTCACCAACAAATCACCCAGATAAACAGATTCATCTACGTTTCTGTTTATCGGATGTACCGTATTTAAGAAGCGATTCATCTCTTGGATAGCGTTTGATATCAGTACGGCCTGGAAGTTGTCTCCATATTTCAAACCGCTACAGATGCCTGCTGCTATGGCATATACATTTTTCAGTACGGAACTGTATTCAATTCCTATCACGTCATCGCTAACAGAAGTCTTGATGAAACTGCTGCCCAGTCGGCGGGCAAAAACGCGTGCTTTATCCTTGTCCGGACAAGCGATGGTGAGATAAGAGAGACGTTCCAGAGCCACTTCTTCGGCATGACATGGACCGGCCAGTACGGCAATATTTTCGGGAGGAACGCCATATTCCTTGTTAAAGTATTCCGAGACAATCAGATTGTCATCGGGGACAATACCTTTGATAGCGGTAATAATGAACTTGTCTCTGATCCGTGTTTTCAGCTTTTTCAGGTGAGCTTTCAGATATGGAGAAGGGGTGACGAAGATTAGCGTATCAGACTCTTTCACCACATCATTGATGTTGGAGCTGAAATTAATGCGCTTCATGTCGAACTTTACGCCTGTCAGATAGGCTGGATTATGTCCGAGCCGTTTGAAATCGGCGATGCGGTCGTCGCGCCGCATATACCAATTGATAGACTCTTCCTGAGCCAGACACATCTTTGCGATGGCTGTAGCCCAGCTTCCTCCGCCCATTATCGCTATCTTACCGGGTAATTTCATTTCTATAAATTAAGAATTAAAAATGAAGAATGAAGAATGGTGCAGGGAAGACCGGAGGTCAAATGCTCCGGCTCCTCATCGCCATTCTTCATTCTTAATTTATTTAATTTTCTGTATCCACTCGGCTACATCGTTAACTGACGGATTGGTCAGTTCCAATTTGTATTTCTTGTTGATGCCACAAATATCCTGGTGGAATTTCTGCGGATTAACCTCTTTCATGTCGGCCACCTGATTGTATCCTGCTTTCTGGATGACAGGTACCCACTCTTCGGCAATGCCCAGTTCCATAAATTTGGAAGCACTGTCTTTCGGTACGACTTTCTCCGGACGCATCTGCGGGAAGAACAATACTTCCTGAATGGTCGACTGACCGGTCATCAGCATAGTCAGACGGTCCATACCGATACCCATACCCGAAGTAGGAGGCATACCATATTCCAATGCACGGACGAAGTCCTTATCGATGATCATCGCTTCATCATCTCCCTTTTCGCTCAGCTTCATCTGGTCTTCGAAACGTTCCAACTGGTCGATCGGATCGTTCAACTCAGAATATGCGTTACACAACTCTTTACCGTTTACCATCAACTCGAAACGTTCTGTCAGTTCAGGGTTGTCACGATGCTTCTTGGTCAGAGGAGACATCTCGATCGGGTAATCCGTGATGAATGTAGGCTGTATATAAGTGCCTTCGCAGAACTCACCGAAGATCTCATCGATCAGTTTACCTTTACCCATCGTATCATCGATTTCCATGTTCAGTTTCTTGCAAACTTCGCGAATCTGCTCTTCATTCATTCCTGTCAGATCGTAACCGGTGTGCTCTTTGATGGCTCCCAGCATAGTGACACGCTTATAGGGCGCTTTGAAATTGATGATGTTGTCGCCTACTTTTACTTCGGTAGTACCGTTTACGTCCAGACAAATCTTTTCGATCATTTTTTCAGTAAATTCCATCATCCAGTTGTAGTCTTTGTAGGCTACATATATCTCCATACAGGTGAATTCTGGATTGTGTGTACGGTCCATACCTTCGTTACGGAAGTTTTTACCGATCTCGTATACACCTTCAAAACCGCCGACAATAAGGCGTTTCAGGTAAAGCTCACTGGCGATTCGCATGTATAAAGGAATATCCAAAGCATTGTGGTGAGTCATGAACGGACGCGCGGCTGCCCCTCCGGCAATGGCCTGCAGGATCGGAGTTTCCACTTCCATGTATCCCTTTGAGTTGAAGTATTCGCGCATGGAACTGTATACTTTGCTGCGTTTGATGAAAATATCTTTAACGCCTTCGTTGACAGCCAGGTCGACATAGCGCTGGCGGTAACGCAATTCAGGATCTTCAAAAGAGTCGTAAGTTACGCCGTCTTTGTATTTAACAATAGGCAGTGGTTTGATCGATTTGGCGAGCACCGTCAGCTTTTGTGCATGGATACTGATTTCGCCCATCTGTGTGCGGAATACGAAGCCTTCGATTCCGATGAAGTCGCCTAAGTCGAGCAGGCGTTTGAACACAGTGTTGTACATTTCCTTGTCTTCTCCCGGGCAGATGTCATCACGGGTGATATATACCTGGATGCGGCCTTTAGAGTCCTGCAATTCAATGAAAGAGGCTTTACCCATTATGCGGCGGCTCATCATGCGACCGGCTACGGATACCTGGCGGGGTGTCTCGTCATCTTTGAATTCGGCTTTAATATCAGTTGAGAAAGCATTGGTTACATACTCTGCTGCGGGATAGGGTTCGATGCCCATCGCGCGAAGTTCATTCAGACTGTTACGTCGGATGATTTCCTGTTCACTTAGTTCTAATATGTTCATTTCGTTAGATATTAACTCAATTTTGGAGGCAAAAATACGAAACTTTTCTTAGAAATACGGCATTGTAACTCTTATTCTTTATTCTTCACCTTTAATTCTAAATAGATTTGTATCTTTGCACCCTCAAAATAATAGGTATGACAGGACAAAAGACGCCCACTGCGCTGGGCACCGAAAAGATTGGAAAACTCTTGATGCAGTATGCCATTCCGGCTATTATCGCTATGACCGCATCTTCACTTTACAACATGGTAGACAGCATTTTTATTGGTCACGGGGTTGGTCCGATGGCTATTTCGGGGCTTGCTCTGACATTTCCGCTGATGAATCTTGCGGCGGCTTTCGGTTCGCTGGTCGGAGTGGGGGCTGCCACGCTGGTTTCGGTAAAGCTGGGACAAAAAGATTACGATACGGCGCAACGTGTGCTGGGAAATGTATTGGTGCTGAATATCATCATCGGGCTTGCTTTTACGATACTTACCCTTATTTTTCTCGATCCTATCCTTTATTTTTTCGGAGGCAGCGACGAGACTGTGGGGTATGCCCGCGATTATATGAAAGTGATCCTTTATGGTAATGTCATTACCCATCTTTACCTGGGACTGAATGCCGTGCTTCGTTCGGCCGGTCATCCGCAAAAGGCAATGTATGCCACTATTGCTACAGTGGTTATCAATACGATTCTCGATCCCCTGTTTATTTACGGCTTCGGCTGGGGCATTCAAGGAGCAGCCATAGCCACTATCCTGGCACAGGTCATTTCTCTGATGTGGCAGTTCAGGCTATTCAGCAATAAGGAAGAGTTGCTCCATTTTCATCGGGGCATTTTCCGGTTGAAACGGAAAATCGTATTCGACTCGCTCGCCATCGGTATGGCTCCTTTCCTGATGAACCTTGCGTCGTGTTTTATCGTAATCCTGATTAACCAGGGGTTGAAAAAATATGGCGGAGATCTTGCTATCGGTGCGTTTGGTATTGTCAATCGTCTTGTTTTCTTGTTTGTGATGATTGTGATGGGGCTGAACCAAGGGATGCAGCCCATAGCCGGATATAATTTCGGCGCCGGGCTCTATCCCCGGGTGACCCGTGTGTTGAAGCTTACCATTTACGGAGCCACCATTGTAACAACTACGGGTTTCCTGATGGGAATGTTGATCCCCGGCTTGGCCGTATCTATCTTTACTTCCCACGAAGAATTGATCCGTCAGTCGGCCGAAGGACTTCGGATTGTGGTGCTGTTCTTTCCGATAGTCGGGTTCCAGATGGTGACGTCGAACTTCTTCCAAAGCATCGGGATGGCAAGTAAAGCTATCTTTCTGTCTATCACCCGTCAGGTGCTGATACTGATTCCCTGCCTGTTGATCCTGCCCCGGTATTTCGGTCAGACAGGCGTATGGGTAAGTATGCCTGTTTCCGACTTGATAGCCAGTCTGATCTCGGCGGGGATGTTGTGGTGGCAGTTCCGCTTGTTCCGTATCCATGGCAGACAGGCTGCCTGACTTCGGTGGCAACTGCCGGAGAACGTTGCGGCGTATACCATGCGGACCGTCTTCCTTCATGCACACCTTATTCTATTCTTTCGGTTGAAGCAAAAATAAGGATTGACTACTTTCATGCCGGTGGGCTAAACAAATTGCAGCCGGCATTTGTCTTTTATCTGTAATGATCAGAAACCAATGTAGTAGTCATGAAAAAGCGAATCTGTTTTGTCCTTATCCTGTGTATCAGTCTGTTTGTTTTCTCACCTGTACATGCCCAGCAGCGTAAGAGTGTTGCTGTGGTCTTGAGTGGTGGAGGTGCCAAGGGAGTGGCCCACATCGGCGCTCTGAAAGTGATTGAAGAAGCAGGTATCCCTATCGATTATATTGTCGGAACCAGTATGGGGTCCATCATCGGCGGGCTTTATTCCATCGGTTATACTCCCCATCAGCTCGATAGCATGGTCAATCATCAGAATTGGCCTCTCTTGCTCAGCGACCGTATCAGTTGGGAAGACCAGACCATGACCGAACGTCAGAACTCGGAAACCTACGTCCTCTCTGTTCCTTTAAAGAAGAATCTGAAGGCCAATGTGTTCGGAGGCGTTATCAAAGGCCAGAATCTGGCCAATCTTTTTTCGGAACTGACAGTCGGTTATCACGACTCCATCAACTTCAATAAACTGCCTATCCCGTTTGCCTGTGTTTCGGAGAATATAGTAAACGGAGATGAAGTCGTATTTCATAACGGAGTGTTGGCTACCGCCATGCGCGCCAGTATGGCTATTCCCGGCGTATTCACTCCGGTGCGCCTGGGTGATAAGATTCTTGTGGACGGTGGCATGAAAAATAATTTCCCGACCAACATAGCCCGTGCCATGGGAGCTGATGTCATTATCGGTGTCGATGTGCAGAATGATCTTCGCACTGCCGATGAACTGAACAACCTCAGTGAAATCTTCAATCAGATTATCAATCTGACCGGGCAGACCCGATACGAAGAGAATATCAAACTGGCCACTGTCTATATCAAGGTGGATGTGAAAGGGTATTCTGCTGCAAGTTTCAATATTCCCGCGCTCGATACTTTGGTGAACCGGGGCGAAGAGGCTGCCCGTGAACAGTGGACCGCTTTGCAAAAGCTGAAGAAGGAAATAGGACTGCCTGAGAACTATGTTGCCCCGCGTCATGGTCCGTTCAGTCCATTGTGGTCTTCGAAAGACATTTTTGTTAAGGAGATCACTTTTGACGGCATCGAGGATAGTGACAAGAAATGGATCATGCATCGCTGTCACCTGAAGGAAAACAGCAAGATGCGTATGGAACAGCTTTATGAAGCTCTGACCACCTTGCGCGGCAGTCAGGCTTACTCCAATGTCAGCTATAAACTGACCGACACCCCTCAGGGATATCAGTTGCACTTCATCCTGGAAGAGAAGTATGAACGTAATCTTAATCTGGGTATCCGTTTTGATTCGGAAGAGATTGCCTCGCTTCTGTTGAACGTCAGGAGCCGGCTCGATACGCGTGTTCCTTCGTGGGTTTCGGTGACGGGAAGGCTGGGAAAACGTTATCTCGCCCGGGTCGAATATACATTGGCACCGATGCAGATGCGCAATTTCAATTTTGCTTATCAGTTTGAGTACAACGATATCAATATCTACGATCACGGAAGGCGTTCCTATAATACTACTTATAAGTATCATTCGGGTGAGTTTGGATTCTCGGATGTATGGTTTCGCAACCTGCGCTTTGGCGCCGGGCTGAATTTTGAGTTCTTTAAGTATAAAGACTTTCTTTACAACACCGGCGGGCAGCGTCTGGAGGTGAAGCCCCAACACTTCTTCAGCTATTTTGCACAGTTGCATTACAATACGTACAACAAGGGATATTTCCCTTCCAAGGGGACCGATGTGCAGGGACGCTACTCGCTCTATACCGATAATCTGACACATTATAAAGGCCATGCTCCCTTCTCTGCCCTTGCGGCATCATGGGCCGGTGTCTTTTCACTGACCGATCGTTTTGCCCTGATTCCCTCTTTGTATGGGCGGGTGCTTATCGGTAAAAATATACCTTATCCGTATCTGAATGCCATGGGAGGCGAGAATTTCGGGCACTATCTGCCTCAACAACTTCCTTTTGCCGGCATCACGAATCTGGAGATTGTGGACAACTCTGTTCTGGTGACAAGCCTGAAGTTGCGGCAGCGTATCGGTAGCAAGAACTATGTCACCTTTACCGGAAACGTGGCTTTCCGGAATGATAACTTTTTTGATATCTGGGGAGCAAAACCGGTTTGGGGCGGTAGTGTGGGATATGGTTACGATAGTCTGTTCGGTCCGCTCGAGGCTTCTTTGGGATACTCCAGCAGATCTCATAAGGTGGGGTTTTATGTAAATCTGGGATATGTCTTTTGATAAACCGGTTCGGGAACGAGACAGAGAGCTTGTCCCGGACCGGTCTCCTTTGCCGCAGACCACCGGATGACGCAGGCCTGAAGTTCAAGTCGGTTCGTCAGTTTACTCATGAATCCGGAGGGCTGCTGTCATCTGTCTGTAATGGGATGTATCAGATTCCTCTTTTGATCGGGCAGAGATGCCGGACAAGCTCCATGTCTTTTATGCGGTATCCGTTTCATTCGTCATCGTCAGGAATGAACTCCGGTTTCTCTTCCCGAGTCTCTTCTTCCCTGATTGTTTCGGGTCGTAACAAGTTCTTTGGGAAATATTTGGATAGTGGGTAGCGAAAGAATTTCATCCGGCTGACACGTTGGGTAAACTTGCGGTCGGCAATGAAATATACTTTGGATACCCGTACCTCGTGAGGCAATACATCTTCCGGATGCTCGAAGCCATTGCTTGTAATGGAGGCATGAAACGATCCCAACCCTCTGATGGATACGGATTCTCCATTTTTCAATATCTCTTCTATCACGTCCGGCAGATCGGTGAGGATGCTCAATACTTCCCCTTTGCTTCGTGAACTGTTTGCCGAAAGGATTTCGGCAAGGTCTTCTTCGTTCTTGCCACCTCTTTTCTGAAGTTTCCGCTGGATGGCAAAATAGAGTTCTCTGATTCCTTCGGCTGTTCTAAACTTTTTCTTTCTGACTAAATAAATGAGTCCCATAGTGCTTTGTATGAAAGGTTAATATGATTCGATGTACCGGTTACACAACTTGTACGTTACCAGTTGTACAACTCGTCGTATACCAGTTGTGCAACTCGTCATGTACCAGTTGTGCAACTCGTATTCGGTTCCTTACAAAGGTAACTAAAAAGAGATAGAAAGGAAAGAGATTGAGGACTAAATGGAGCGAATGATTGGTATAACGAGAGAAATATGGAAAGAGGAGTATGGCAAAGCCTCTGTTGAGGTCTTCACCCGCTCTGTCGCTGTGTCAAGCTCCGAAATTACATTTTCATTTCTCTCCGGATTCTGCTCAGCGACTGTGGTGTAATCCACAAATAAGAGGCTATATGCTTTAAAGGCACATTTTGTAATAGTTCGGGATGTTCTTTGATAAGAGTCAGATAACGTTCTTTAGCTTTGGGGCTTCCGGCGCTGATCAGCCAGTTTTCGAGGCTGAGCAGTTGCCGTTCCATCAGTTGCCGTCCCAGGTTGGCGAGTCCGAGCGATGAAGCATAAAGATTGTTCAGGGTTGATCCCGGAATACAGTAGGCTATGCTATCGCACATGACTTCAATCGTGATGTGCGATGCAGTATTTTCCACATATCCCCATACCGAAAAGGCAGCTTCGCCTGCACCGGCAAACCAAATGGTAGTGTCCACTCCATCTTTCAGATAATGGGCACGCCAGATGCCCTGCTTTATCAGATACAGATTTCCGTTTTTGGAGCCTTCATGGACGATGACTTCTTTCTTTTTGAAACGGATCTCCTCCATATAGCTGAGCAGGGTTTGCGTGTCGTTTTCTGAAAGATGATAGCTGTTTCTGAACTTTTCAATAAATGTTTCCATAAGACTCTTTGCATCTGTTTGAGTGATGCAAAGATACGTATCATCGGCGAACGGTGAAAGAGTCCTTCAGGTAAATTCCGATAATAAGCAATAAGGTCAGCAGTTCGGCCAAAGGAACGGCCAGCCAAATGCCCCTTACTCCCAGCACCGGAGGCAAGAGCAGGAAACCTGCCAGCATGAACAATGTTCCCCGGAAAAGAGTGATGACAGTGGCGCGCCGAGCACGTTCGATACTTTGATAATAGCCGATGCCCACTATGTTGAGCGCAAAAAACAGATAGCCGACTGCAAAGTAAGGAATACCGTTTACCGCAATATCATAGGCTTGGTAGCTTTTATCGATAAACAGCCCGACTATCTGGTGATTGAATACCAGAGTGGCAGCAAAGAAAAAAATGCCGCAGCCTAAAGCTGTCTTCAATGCCAACCGGATGGTACGTGCGACCCGTCCCGGGTTCTGTTGTCCGAAATTATAGCTGATGATGGGTTGTGCCGATTGGGCGATGGCATTGTATACCATAAAAATGATAGGAAAGAAGTAACATACAATGCTGAATGCGGCTACACCGCTTTCTCCCAAATGGCTGATAAATACATAATTCCCCAGGAACATCATGCTGGCAATGGATGCCTCGCTGATAAAGGCGGAAGATCCCAGCCTGATCATGTAGCCGATGTTACGGCAGGTAAGCCGCATGCTTTTCCGGCTCAGCTTGATACGGTAAATACCTACGTTACGGGAAAAACGGAGGAGATAAATGAGTGTCATCAATCCGCCGACCATAGTGCCCAGGCTGGTGGCAAAAGCAGCTCCCATCATTCCCCAGCCCAATTGGAAAATAAAGACATAATCGAGTATGATATTGATAATGGCCGATACGGCGTTGCACATCATGGCATAGTTGGGCGATCCGTCCAGGCGGATGTAAAACATGCCGGCGCTTAGGAGCAGGTAGAATACGAGGAAAGGTACGTACCAATTCATATACTCCACCACCAGAGGCAACAACCGTTCCGAGCTGCCGAGTAATCGGCCGATAGGCTCTGCGAAATAGCAGCAGAGTGCCGATAGCACTAGAATAAGTAAGGCCGAAAAGGCAAGTGCCTGTGTGATGTTGATACTCGCAACTTTTCGTTTACCTTGTGACAGGTGAATGGAAGCTACAACAGATGCGCCCACTCCAAACATCAGTCCGATGCCGGTGGTTATCATAAATAGCGGAGCCGTGATGTTGACCGCTGCCAGGGCATCACTGCCTATACCTTTACCGACAAATATACCGTCGGTGATTACAAACACGGCGGAAAAGACCATTCCAAGTACTGTTGGAATCAATAATTTCCTGAATAGTCTCGGAATTTCCATATTTCCGAAGTCAATGCTGTCCTTCATAAAAACAATGTTTATTTTTTTAGCGGCTGCAAAGATACGACTCTGAAAATGGATAAAAGTTACCAATTGATAAGAAATGCGGCACTCTGTACATTGGTACATTATTTATTTTCTTCTTTCGGAAATAATGTGTATGTTTGCTATTGAACCAATATACAAAAGTACTATGAATGGTAATTATGTCATCAATATCGGCCGTCAGTTGGGCAGTGGCGGAAAAGAGATCGGAGAAAAATTGGCAGCCAGGTTAGGCATCGATTTCTATGATAAAGAGCTGATTAATCTGGCTTCGGAGGAAAGCGGACTCTGTCGGGAGTTTTTCGAGAAAGCCGACGAGAAAGCCTCTCAGGGTATTATCGGCGGGTTGTTTGGGATGCGTTTCCCTTTTATTAGTGATGGTGCCATGCCTTGCACCAATTGCCTGAGCAATGATGCTCTTTTTAAAATCCAAAGTGATGTCATCCGGCATCTTGCGGCAAATAAATCCTGTGTGTTTGTGGGGCGGTGTGCCGATTACATCTTGCGTGAACATCCCCGTTGTGCCAATATTTTCATTTCTGCTTCGCAAGAGGATCGTATAGCCCGTCTGTGTCGCATCCACGGAATTTCTGAAGAAGCAGCCGCCGAAAAAATGAATAAGGCGGATAAGAAGCGTTCAGAATATTATAATTACTATAGCTATAAAACCTGGGGAGCAGCTGCGACCTATCATCTTTGCATCGATTCTTCGGTATTGGGAATTGATGAAACGGTAAGGTTTATAGAAGAATTTGTGGTGAAGAAACTGGCTTTGTAATAGAAGCTGTTACCATATAGAAATGGCCAATTACTATGTAAATAAAAACATGGTAACTGGCCATTGCTGTATCAGGGTGTATCGTTATCACATCATTAGCAACAATATCATTTGTCCCGCAAGGATACGGAGAAACATCGATAGCGGATATACGGTAGAATAACCTACTGCCGGTGCGTCGCTACCGGTTGCCTGATTGGAATAGGCCAATGCGGGAGGGTCGGTATTGCTACCCGCGATCAATCCCATCAGCATGAAGTAATTGATTTTATAATACGAACGTGCTATGACCCCGATTATCAGCAAAGGAATAATCGTGATCAGGAAACCGCAACCTACATAAAGCAGACCATCTCCATGGATTACCGTATCCACGAAATTTGCTCCGGCTTCGATACCTACACTGGCAAGGAAGAGAACGATACCGATTTCACGTATCATCAGGTTGGCGCTTTGAGTTGTATAAGTTACCAGATGTAGTTTGTGTCCGAAACGTCCTATCAGAATGGCTACCACCAGCGGTCCGCCGGCAAGGCCGAGCTTGACAGGAGTCGGCATACCCGGAAATGCAATGGGAAGACTACCGCACAGGATACCCAGGAAGATGCCCACAAACAATGTGATAATGTTCGGTTCGTTGAGGCGTTTCAAAGAGTTACCAAGCACGCTGGCTACCCGTTCTACAGCGTCTTCGGAGCCTACTACCATGACACGGTCACCCACTTGCAGTATCAGGTTGGGGTTAGCAAACAGGTCGACACCCGAACGGTTGACACGGGTAATGTTGACATTATACATGCTGCGGAAGTTCAGCATACCGAGCTTCTTTCCGTTTATTTCCGGTTTGGTTACCAAGATACGACGTGATACCATCGGCATATCCTGTTTCTCCCAGTCTACTTGCACTTCGCGTCCGATAAAGGCTACAATGGCATCTGAATCTTCTTCTGAACATACCACAAATAACTGGTCATTCTGTTCCAGGATAGTGCCGTGGTTCGGAATGCTGACGTGCCCGTTTTTACGGATGCGCGAACAAACAAACGGACGTCCGAGGAAGCTGCTGATTGTGCCCAGGGTTTTTCCGTAGATGGCTTCGTTGTGTACTTCCAGACTCATAAGGTGTGGCTTGTGGTGTGTGCCGTCAGTCTCTTGATTCCAGTTCTCTTCTTCTTTGGCGAAGTTGATGCGGAAGATGTAACGCACTGCGATGATAGAGCCTATGATACCTACTACTCCCAACGGATAAGCGCAGGCATAACCTAATGCAATCTGCGGGCCGGAATAACTCAATTGATTCAGTGCTTCTTGTGCGGCACCGAGTCCCGGGGTGTTTGTGACTGCGCCGTACAGGATACCTACCATCATGGGGAGCTCGATTCTGCCTCCCAGAATGAAATAGAGCGCCATTGCTACGGCAATGTTCAATACCACAATTCCTACGGCCAGCATGTTTAGGGTCATTCCGCCTTTCTTAAATGAAGAGAAGAAAGAAGGCCCCACCTGAAGACCGATACAGAATACGAACAATATCAATCCGAATTCGCGGATGAAATGTAGGATATGGGTATCGCCTGTGAAGCCAAAATGTCCCATTAGGATGCCGGCAAACAAAACAAAGGTAACCCCTAAAGAGACTCCGAAGATCTTGATCTTTCCCAAATAGACACCTGCCGCCACTACGAAAGCGTAGAGGAAGACGATGTGGGCTACGGAGTTGGGGTTCCATAATAAATCTTGTAACCAATCCATAATATAGTAGTTTATAATTTTATGTAAACGGGTGCAAAATTAGCTATAACCTCGGAGGTAATCAAATATTTGCCTGCCTTTTATTTGGGGAAGTCACAGGGGTAGCAGGTAGTGCGAATTTTCCCTAAAAAAAGCGTGAGGTTTAGAGTATTTCAGTATATTTGCAAGTCGCAATCTTACATTTTGATTAAAGAATTAGAGACATAAATTGAGATAACAATCTTATTTTAATTTAAAATAAATAAACTATGGCAGACAGTAAAGAAAAACTCTTCTCAGATTTTTCTCCTATTTCCACCGAGAAGTGGATGGAGAAGGTCACAGCTGACCTGAAAGGAGCTGATTTTGAGAAGAAACTCGTTTGGAAGACAAACGAAGGATTCAAGGTAAAACCTTTCTACCGGATGGAAGACCTGGAAGGACTTAAAACAACCGATGCGCTTCCCGGAGAATTCCCTTATTTAAGAGGCACGAAAAAGAATAGTAATGAGTGGTTGGTTCGTCAGGAGATTAAGGTGGAATCTCCGAAAGAAGCCAATGCGAAAGCTCTGGATATTCTGAACAAAGGCATCGATTCTCTTTCTTTCCATGTAAAAGCAAAAGAACTCAATGCGGAATACATTGAGACATTGTTGAACGACATTTGTGCAGAATGTGTTGAACTGAATTTTTCTACCTGTCAGGGACATGTAGTGGAGCTTGCCGATTTGTTGGTAGCTTATTTCCAGAAAAAGGATTATGATTTGACGAAGTTGCAAGGCTCTATCAATTATGACTTCTTCAATAAGATGCTGGCCAAAGGCAAAGAAAAGGGAAACATGGTGCAAACAGCCAAAGCCCTGATCGAGGCTACTGCACAATTACCCAAATATCGTGTGCTGAATGTGAATGCACTGACCCTGAATAATGCGGGTGCTTATATTTCTCAGGAACTGGGATATGCATTGGCATGGGGTAATGAATATATGAATCAGTTGACTGAAGCCGAGATTCCCGCTGCCATCGTGGCTAAGAAAATTAAGTTTAATTTTGGTATCAGTTCTAATTATTTCCTTGAAATTGCAAAATTCCGTGCTGCCCGTATGTTGTGGGCAAACATTGTGGCTTCTTACAATCCCGAATGTCTGCGTGATTGCGAAAACAAGGGACCTAACGGTGAGTGCCGTTGTGCTGCCAAGATGAAGGTACATGCCGAAACATCTACTTTCAATCTGACATTGTTTGATGCTCACGTGAATCTGCTTCGTACACAAACAGAAGCAATGTCTGCTGCATTGGGAGGCGTAGATTCAATGACGGTAGTTCCTTTCGATAAAACCTATGAAACTCCCGATGAATTCTCCGAACGTCTGGCCCGCAACCAGCAGTTGCTGTTGAAAGAAGAATCACACTTCGATAAAGTGATTGACCCGGCAGCCGGTTCTTACTATATTGAAAACCTTACGGTATCTATCGCTAAGCAGGCATGGGAAATCTTCCTTGCCGTTGAAGAAGAAGGCGGCTTCTATGCTGCTTTGAAAGCCGGTACTGTTCAGGCGGCTGTAAACGAAAGTAACAAAGCGCGCCATAAAGCGGTGGCTCAGCGTCGTGAAGTCCTGTTGGGTACTAACCAGTTCCCTAATTTCAATGAAAAAGCCGGTGATAAGAAACCGGTAGAAGCGACCTGTTGTTGTGGCGGGCACGATACTTGCGAAAAAGATGTTGCTACATTGAACTTCGATCGTGCTGCAAGTCAATTTGAGGCATTACGCCTGGAAACGGAAGCCAGCGGCAAACGTCCGAAGGCCTTTATGCTGACAATCGGTAATCTGGCTATGCGTCAGGCACGTGCACAATACTCTTGTAACTTCTTGGCTTGTGCCGGATATGAGGTGATTGATAATCTTGGTTTTGAAACGGTTGAAGCAGGCGTGGAAGCAGCGATGGCTGCCAAAGCTGATATTGTGGTGCTTTGCTCAAGCGATGACGAATATGCAGAGTACGCTATTCCGGCCTTCCGGGCCTTGAACGGTCGTGCCATGTTCATCATTGCCGGAAATCCGGAATGTGCCGAAGAGCTGAAAGCTGCCGGTATCGAGAACTTCATCCATGTACGTGTCAATGTACTGGAAACACTTAAAGAGTTCAACGCTAAATTATTGAAGTAAGATGAGAAAAGATTTTAAAAACTTAGATATCTACGCAGCATTCCAGCCCGCTAACGGTGCGGAATGGCAAAAGGCTAACGGAATCGAAGCCAACTGGAAGACTCCGGAACACATCTGCGTAAAGCCTGTTTATACCAAAGAAGACCTTGAAGGAATGGAACACCTGGACTATGCTGCCGGTCTTCCTCCCTATTTGCGTGGTCCGTATTCAGTGATGTATACTCTTCGTCCCTGGACTATCCGCCAGTATGCCGGATTCTCTACAGCTGAAGAATCAAATGCTTTCTATCGCCGTAACTTGGCTTCCGGACAGAAAGGTCTGTCGGTTGCGTTCGACTTGGCTACACACCGCGGCTATGACCCCGACCACGAACGTGTGGTAGGTGATGTGGGTAAGGCCGGTGTATCCATCTGTTCACTCGAGAATATGAAAGTCTTGTTTGATGGTATCCCTTTGAACAAGATGTCCGTATCTATGACTATGAACGGTGCTGTACTCCCGATCATGGCATTCTATATCAATGCCGGACTGGAACAAGGAGCTAAACTCGAGGAGATGGCCGGTACGATCCAGAATGATATTTTGAAAGAATTTATGGTGCGTAATACTTATATTTATCCACCTGCATTCTCAATGAAAATCATCTCTGATATTTTTGAATATACCTCACAGAAGATGCCGAAGTTCAACTCTATCTCTATCTCCGGTTATCATATGCAGGAGGCTGGTGCGACAGCCGATATCGAATTGGCTTACACATTGGCTGACGGTTTGGAATATCTCCGTGCAGGTGTTGCCGCAGGTATCGACATTGATGCTTTTGCTCCGCGTCTCTCTTTCTTCTGGGCCATTGGAACGAATCACTTTATGGAAATTGCCAAAATGCGTGCAGCACGTATGTTATGGGCGAAGATTGTGAAGCAATTCAATCCGAAGAACCCGAAATCTCTAGCACTGCGTACGCACTCTCAGACTTCCGGTTGGTCATTGACAGAACAAGATCCGTTCAACAATGTGGGACGTACTTGTATCGAAGCTATGGCTGCTGCACTGGGACATACCCAGTCGTTGCATACCAATGCTCTCGATGAAGCTATTGCTTTGCCGACAGACTTTTCTGCACGTATTGCCCGTAATACTCAGATCTATATTCAGGAAGAGACTTATATCTGCAAGAACGTTGACCCGTGGGGTGGATCTTATTATGTGGAATCTCTGACCAATGAATTGGCTCACAGTGCTTGGGAGCATATTCAGGAAATCGAGAAGTTGGGAGGTATGGCAAAGGCTATCGAGACCGGTATTCCGAAAATGCGTATCGAAGAAGCGGCTGCCCGTGCACAAGCACGTATCGACAGCGGATCGCAGACCATTGTCGGTGTAAATAAGTATCGTCTTGAAAAAGAAGATCCGATTGATATTCTTGAAGTAGACAATACTGCTGTTCGTAAAGAGCAGATCGAGAACCTGAAACGTTTGAAAGAAGGTCGTAATCAGGCCGAAGTGGACAAGGCACTGGCCGCTATCACTGAATGTGTGAAAACCGGTAAGGGCAATTTGCTCGAGTTGGCGGTAGAAGCTGCCCGTGTTCGTGCTACATTGGGTGAAATCTCGTATGCTTGCGAACAAATAGTAGGACGTTATAAAGCAATAATCAGAACTATATCAGGCGTGTATTCATCAGAAAGCAAAGGCGACGCTGACTTTAAGCGCGCTTGCGAACTCACTGAGAAGTTTGCAAAGAAAGAGGGACGTCAACCCCGTATTATGGTTGCAAAGATGGGCCAGGACGGTCACGATCGTGGTGCCAAAGTAGTAGCTACCGGATATGCCGATTGTGGCTTCGACGTGGATATGGGACCGTTGTTCCAGACTCCTGCCGAAGCAGCTCGTGAGGCGGTAGAGAATGATGTTCACGTAGTGGGAGTTTCTTCGTTAGCTGCTGGACACAAGACCTTGGTTCCGCAGATTATTGAAGAACTGAAAAAACTGGGACGTGAAGATATCGTAGTAATTGCCGGTGGTGTAATACCTGCTCAGGATTACGATTTCTTGTATAAAGCTGGTGTGGCTGCTATTTTTGGTCCGGGTACTCCGGTGGCCAAGGCTGCTTGTCAGATTCTGGAAATCCTGATGGATGAGGATTAAAGACCATCTTTAAAGAATGACAATAAAGGGGCTGTCCAAAAAGTCGGATAGCCCCTTTTGCTATTGTTTATTTCGGTAA
>OGIK01001329.1_pt1 | contig 23027 bp, 19 predicted proteins | sample 1571781 | NCBI WGS metagenome assembly OGIK01 (sample SAMEA2581956, study PRJEB24529) | metagenome | biome: Human gut stool | place: China | collected 2011
GTTTCAAAAGATGGGTATGCAAAATCAGGATTTATAATGTTTTCAGACAACTATAATGAAGATGACACAATGATATGCTGCCGTTTATGGAAAGGGAAAAACAAGACAGGTATTGTTTTAGATAGCAGCAGATTAAGAGGTTCTATTGCAAACGTATTTGAGAATGCATTAAACTTTATTGAACGAAACACCAAAACAGGCTGGGTAAAAACAGAAAAGGGTGGACGGGATGAAATCAGATCGTATCCTAAGGAAGCTGTAAGAGAGGCATTGGTAAATGCCATTGCCCATAGGGATTATTCTATTTCGGGAACACAGATTGATGTTGATATCTATTCAGACAGAATTGAAATAGTTTCACCAGGGTCATGGTTACTGCCAAAAGATTACAATGCATATCCAGCCGGTTCTATACCGTCTATCAGAAGAAATGCCATCATAGCAGCTTGTCTGGATGTGGCAAATCTGATGGAGAGAGGTGGAACTGGTTTTCAAACCATGATGGAATCTTACAAGTCCAGTCCAGATGAATTACAGCCGGTAGTATCTATATATCCCGGATTTTTGAATTTGAGATTATATGACAGATTATTTAGAGATGAGGCTATAGAACTGGATTTAGAAAACCTTACAGATGCGGAAAAAGTTATGGCTATTCTTAAGATGGAAGGACCAAAGCCTATAAAGGAACTACAGATGTCTCTTAACTATCGGAGTAGAAGTCAATTCTTAAATGAAGTTATAAATCCGCTTATGAAATCAGGGGAGATATATAGGGATGGTAAGCCAAAATCACCAACGGCACTTATTAAAATCAAAAAATAAAAGAAAGATATAATTTGTCAGCGAAACAGGGCTGCAAATACTGATTTTGACCGGAGCGAGGCCAACACCGGGCATCTGATTATATGAAATGTGCCAGATACTTGCCATATCTGATGGAAAAGGGGTATTATGATAAATATAAATAATAAGGAGGCTGATCCCATGAGGCCGATACCGACGATCGGGGATCCGGAGCGCTATATAGACAGTGCGTTTGTGGATTCCGCGTTTATAGAATTGAAAAGCTGTGATCTGTGGGATGTGAAAATGCTGTATCCGATCCTGCATATGGACCATGCGGAAGAGAAGTGTTTCGTCCGTAAGGAGATGTATGAGAAATTGGTGAAGGCGGCGGGGAATCTGCCGGATGGTTACCGGTTCCGCATCTGGGATGCCTGGCGCCCCTTTGCGCTGCAGCATGAATTGTTTGAAAAGTATTCTGTGGACATCATCCGGGATTTTCATTTAGAAGAGCTGCCGGAGGCAAAAAGGAGAGCTGCGATCTGCAAATTTGTCTCGGACCCGGTACCGGATACAAAGGTGCCTCCCGCCCATACCACCGGAGGAGCCATTGATCTGACGCTTCTGGATCCGGAGGGCAGAGAGCTTCCTATGGGATGTGGATTCGATGCTTTTACGGATAAGACCTGTGCAGCGTATTTTGAGGCACCGGAGCATGTACAGGGGGCAGAGGACGAGCAGGTCCGTGAAAATCGCCGTCTGCTTTATTATGCTATGATAGATGCGGGATTTACCAATCTGCCGTCGGAATGGTGGCATTATGACTACGGTGACCGGTTCTGGGCATATTACAGGAAACAGCCGGCCATCTATGAGGGCGTATTTACGAGGGAGGAAATTCATGGATAATCAGAAACAAAAGAAGAAAAAAAGTGTGATGGATACGCTGTCCGCCACTATGGTACTGGTGCTGATCGCACTGTTGCTGGTGTTTGTGGGATATACGTATCTGGCACTGAAGAACGGTTACACGCTGGATGACCTGATCGACAATATCGTGGGAAATCTCATCGGTGTGCTGGCGGCATTTCTGTTATTCGATATACTGAACAACAAGCTGACCCAGGATGCCTACGCCAGAGAGACCTCCCAGCAGATCACCAAGACGCTGATGGGAGAGCCGGAGATCCTGGATTCTTTCAGCGATGAAGATAAAAAGACTTTCCTGAAATCCACCATTACCTCCATGATAAAGGATGAAGATGCGGTGGATATGCTTTCTACCAATATGGAGAAATATTTTGACAGGGCAAGAGGCGCCAGAATCCGGAAAATGTTCGATTACACGATCAATCTGGAGCCGAATCTGACAGAGGAATATGTAAAAGCCGGATTCCCCGGAGCCACAGACGGAAAGTATTACCTGATTGATGAGGAATTGAAGTTCAGCGTAAAGTGTCTGGGAGGAACAGACGAGAACTACACGGGCGATGTGATCAGACTCGGTTTCGCCTATGATAAAAAGAGTCTGGATGGTGGATTGCTGGAGACCGGACAGGATGCGGATTTTACCAAGAGCATTTTCAATGAGGATCTGGTGGTGGAATCGGAAGCCGTGGACTTCATCAACAGTATTCCCGCGGATAAGATACGGGATGTGATCAATGACCTGTTCATGCCGATTTTGCGAATTGACAACAGCGGAGATAATGACGACGAAGCGCAGTTTGAAGTAGAACGCAAGAGCAACGGATTTATCCTGAAATTCAAGTTGGATTTTGACCGGAATGAGGCAAGCGGGGAGCATCTGGTCAGCATCTATTTCAAGATGCCCCGGGTATGGAACTCTATTTTCGAGGTGACTCTGGTGGATCCGACCAAGGAGCCCCATATCAAGCTGAAATACAAGAATGGAATGGATGTCACTATGTATTCCTATCTCAATAAGGAAAGCACTGCCAATGTCGGAGCCTGCATCCAGAGAGCCGGACTCTATGATATTGCGATCAAGGACGAGTGGATCTACCCCAAGAGCGGCGTGATCTTTCATATTAAGAAGGCATAGAATAAATATGAAACCAAGATCTTCCCAAAGTATGCAATTATATAAAATGCTCCTATCCCGCGGTTATCCGGAATCGTTCTGTGATCTGGTGACGAAGAATCTGAATACGGATTTTACGGCGAGCCGTATGATCGGTTATCTGTGTCATTATTCTGATCTGCCGCCGGAGGAGATCGCGGACGAAATGCTGGCGATCTTAAGTGACCGCAATCGTATTATGCAGAAGAAAGAACTGGAAAGTAATAATGCGGAATGGAATCGTATTCTGATGCAGGGACTGGACACGGAGGACGAAACCTGAGGAAATAAACGGATTTGTTTTCGGTTGCCATTGTAGCAGATTCCGATTATAATAAAAGATTGTAACAGCAATGACACTGAATTGAGGTTTTCAATGAATATAGTAGTAGACGGATATAATATATGTGTAAAAACAACCGGTACCGGTGATAAGACGGTTGTGATCTTACAGGGCTGGGGTACCGACCTGGGAGTGTATGATTCTGTAGCAGGTGCCATTGACGGCAGCAGATACCGTGTGATCCAGTTCGATTTCCCGGGCTTCGGCGGCAGTGATGAACCGAAGGAACCCTGGGATGTAGACGGATTTGCGGATTTTTTCTGCAAATTCATGGAAGTAATGCAGGTAAAGCAGGCCACCCTCATCGGGCATTCCTACGGCGGTCGCGTGATCATCAAGCTGGCAGCCAGAGAGAGCATCCCTTTTGAGATCACAAACATTATCCTGATCGACAGCGCAGGTGTCCTGCCGGTGCGTACTACTGCACAGAAATGGAAGATCCGCAAGTACAAGATCCTGAAGAAATTCCTGAACATGAAGCTGATCTATGCTATGTTCCCGGAGGTGATCGATGACTGGAGGAGCCGACAGGGATCGGCAGACTACCGCAATGCGACACCCATGATGCGTCAGTGTATGGTGAAGGCAATCAACGAGGATCTGACGGAGCTGCTTCCGAAGATCCGTCAGGAAGTGCTGCTGATCTGGGGAGATCAGGATACGGCAACTCCTATCCGGGATGCACATATTATGGAAGAGAAGATACCCAACTGCGGCCTGGCAGTGATACCGGGAACCGGTCATTTTTCTTTCCTTGAGAAACCGGCACAGTTCCGGGGAATTATGGAGGCATATCTGAAATGATCATACGTGTGCTGATAGCGGTCGTGCTTGCGGTTCCGGCATATTTTTATACCATGCGGTATAACATGCATATGTTCCAGCAGAACGGCTATAAGAATAAGGAACACATTCACTGGCTGAAGAAGAAGTTCCGGCTGCAATGGATTCTCTATTTTGGTCTGGCACTGGGCATTGTAACCTGTGTGTTTCCGTACCTTGCCCTTGAAATCTTCGAGTATCTGGTACTGTTCGTGATCATCGTGGTATATCGTGCCATGAAGCGGATGAATACGAAGAAAAAGCTGGTGTATACTGCCCGGGTCAGGAGATTGCTCACTACGGAGCTGATCCTTACGGCTGCGGTATTCGCTCTGGTGTGTGGATTGGGCGGAATGAAGCGGATCCCGGGGCTGTGCCTGATTCTGGTATCTGTGAATCTGTTTCTGGATATTGTGGCTAATGTCATCAATCATCCCATGGAGGCGGGGATCAATCAGCATTATATCAATGACGCTGTGAGAAAGCTGAAAAGCGTCCCGGGACTTACCGTCATCGGTGTGACCGGCAGCTACGGCAAGACCAGTGTGAAGTTCTATTTGCAGACACTTTTACAGGAAAAATATAACGTACTGGTGACGCCGGAGAGTTTCAATACGCCTATGGGTGTGGTGCGGACCATCCGCGGTTCCCTGAAGCCTACCACAGAGATTTTTGTCTGCGAGATGGGTGCCCGCCATGTGGGCGACATCAAGGAGATCTGCGATATGGTGCATCCTGAGCACGGTGTGATCACATCTATCGGACCGCAGCATTTAGAGACCTTTTTTAATATGGAGAATATCCAGAAGACGAAGTTCGAGCTGGCGGATGCCCTGCCGGAAGGTGGCATGCTGTTCTTAAACGGCGACAACGATTATATTCAGCAACAGGCAGCTTCTCCCGCGTATGATCAGACTCCGGAGAAGATATTCTATTATTCCGAGACGGAAGGGACAGGATACTGTGCCAAAGATGTGAAGGTATCCCAGTTAGGTACGGAGTTCACCGTAGTGACCCCGGACGGCGAGAGCGAGAGATTCCAGATGCGTCTCATCGGTGCCCACAATGTCATCAATGTGGTGGGGGCTATCGCGGTCGCTCATAAAATGGGTATGACGCTGCAGGAACTGCGGATTCCGGTACGCCGGATCGAGCCGGTACCCCATCGTATGCAGATGCGGGAGCACGGTCTGGTGACGATCATCGATGATGCTTACAATTCCAACCCTGTAGGTTCCAGGGCAGCGGTCGAGACGCTGGCTATGTTTGACGGTATCCGGATCCTGATCACGCCGGGCATGGTGGAGCTGGGTGCTAAGGAAGCGGAATACAATCATAAATTCGGGAACTACGCAGCGGATTGCTGCGATTACATCCTGTTAGTGGGCAGACGACATACCGAGCCCATCAGGGAGGGCGTGCTGGAGAAGGGATTTCCGGAAGAGAAATGCCTGGTATTCGACAAGCTGGAGGAAGCTGTATCTTACGCCTATGCCATCAAAGGGCAGGGACATAAGTATATTTTATTAGAGAATGACCTGACGGATAACTATTAGAAGATTCAGAGGCAATTTTGCGAAAGAGGTTCCGGATAGTTGGCAGAGAGTAGGAAAATTCAGGAGGAAAAATAAATGAAGACAAGAGTAGCAATGCTGTTTGGCGGCAAGAGTGTAGAACACGAAGTATCAGTGATCTCCGGCATTCAGGCTGTCATGAATATGGACACAGACAAATACGAAGTAATCCCGGTCTATATGACCAAGCGCAATGAAATGTACATCGGTGAGGAGATCGGTAAGATCGAATCCTATAAAAATATCGACGAACTGTTGAAAAAGTCCCAGAGAGTCATCATGACCAACGAGGATGGGAAGGTATTCCTGACTCCGTTCCCGGTGAAGCTGTTCGGCGGGAAGAAACCGGTAGAGATTGACGTGGCTTTCCCCGTAGTCCACGGTACCAACGTAGAGGACGGCGCTTTCCAGGGTTACCTGAAGACCATGGGTATCCCCTTCGTGGGCTGTGATGTGACTGCATCCGCCATTGGTATGGATAAATACATCATGAAAGCTGTATTAAAGGAGTGTGATGTTCCGGTACTGGATGCACAGCTGTATACGCTGTCGGATTATGCACAGATAGAAAACCTCCTTGACAAAGTGGAAAAAGGATTGGGATATCCGGTGATCGTAAAACCGGTCAACTTAGGTTCCAGCGTAGGTATCAGCGTGGCTAAAAATCGTGTGGAGCTGACGCACTCCGTCGATGATGCGTTCAAGTATGCGACCAAAGTGCTGGTGGAGCACGCCATCACCAATTTACGTGAGATCAACTGCTCGGTACTGGGAGATGAGAATGACGCTATTGCTTCCGAGTGCGAAGAACCCCTGCACACCAAAGATATCTTAAGTTATGAAGATAAATACGTCAGCAATGCCAAGGGCAGCGGCTCCAAGGGCATGGCGAGCGTATCCCGCAAGATTCCCGCAGAACTGTCTCCGGAGAAGAGAGAGGAAGTCCGGGAGCTGGCAGTCAGATCCTTTAAAGCACTGGGCTGTAACGGTGTGTCCCGTATCGACTTTATGATCGATGAGGACAACGGCAAGCTGTATTTTAACGAGATCAATACCATCCCGGGATCTCTGGCATTTTATCTGTGGGATCCGGTGGGCGTTCCTTACAAAGAGCTTTTGGACCGTATGATCCAGCTGTCTTTGAAGAGAGCCCGCACCGAGGAGAGACTGACCTTTACCTTTGACACCAATATCTTGAATTCCGCAAGCTTTGGCGGTTCTAAGGGTGGCAAATTGTAATAGCCGGTTTATGGATTTTATGATTATTTAATATATTTTTTAGCACTCGGGACTTGCGAGTGCTAAGCAGTAGTGATAATATAATCTCTGTAAGAGGAACAAGCGACTGCAACAGCAGACAATTGTTTGAAGAGAGATGTGAAGTGGTCAGCCGCGCAGGGAACTGTGTGGCTGATTTTTACATGGAGAACGTCTTGGTTGTGTGGCTCACCGGTTGGGCAGAATGGAGGGAATATGACGAAGACAACAAAAAGAGATTATTATGAAGTACTGGGTGTCAGCAAGACAGCGGACGCCGCAGCGATAAAAAAAGCATACCGGAAACTGGCGAAAAAATACCATCCGGATACCAATGCAGGAGACCCTGTGGCAGAGGAGAAGCTGAAGGAAGTCAACGAAGCTTACGATGTGCTGGGGGATGAAAAAAAGAAGAAACTATATGATACTTACGGTTTTGCTGCTTTCCAGGAGGGATTTAATGAGGAGGCAGCCAGACAGTATCAGGAGCAGTTTAAGAACGGAGGAGGTTTCGGCACCGATGGATTCGGCGGCTTTGGCAACGGCACGTTCCATTACAGTACAGGAGGAAGCGGTTTCGGTACCGGTGATTTCGGCAGCTTCGGCGGGGATGAGGATATTTTTGACAATCTGTTCGGACAGTATTTCAAGGGACAGAAAGGCTCCGGACGGGGCAGCCGGGCGAACTACCGCAGCAAAGGTCAGGATGTGGAATCCGGCATCACCATCAGCTTTGACGAAGCAATGCATGGCTGCGACAAGACCTTTACCTTAAGAGATCCGGCTACCGGCAAGTCCGAATCCGTGCAGGTGCATATTCCGGCAGGTATCGACACCGGTAAAAGTATCCGTCTGAAAGGTAAGGGTGGTGAAGGTTACTCCGGCGGTGAGAGCGGTGACCTGTATCTGAAGGTGACGGTACAGGAGAAGCCGGGCTGGGAGCGTAGAGGACAGGATCTCTATACCACGGTCAATATCCCCTATACTACCGCAGCTCTGGGCGGCGAGATCCGTGTACCCACGTTGTACGGCGATGTCATGTGCAAAGTGAAGGAAGGTACGCAGTCCGGCAGCAAGATCCGTCTGAAAGGCAAGGGCGTGGTATCCATGAAGGATAAAAATGCCCATGGCGATCAGTATGTCGTGATCCAGATTCAGGTGCCTAAGAATCTGACTCCTGCTGCAAAAGAAAAATTACAGGAATACAAGAAGGTCAGTGGATTTTGATCCACTGGCCTTTTTTAATGATAAAATTTTTCATTAAACGAAAAAAGCTGGAAATAGGAAAAACAGGTGCTTATAATATTCATTCATAAATAGAATAAACAAAAGACTTCACACAGGAGGAAATGAATTATGTTGAAATGTTTAAAAAAGATTGATAAAGCAAAAACCGGTATCTTCGCAGCAGGTGTTCTGTTCGGAACCGCAGGCATCAAAGTACTGTCCAGCAAGGATGCGAAGAAGCTGTACACCAACTGCACCGCAGCAGTTCTGCGTGCAAAAGAGTGTGTCATGAAGACTGCGACCACCATCCAGGAGAACGCAGAGGATATCTACGCGGAGGCCCAGCAGATCAACGAGGAGAGAGCAGCACAGGCAGCTCAGGAGTTCGACAGTGAGGTTGAGGCAGCAGAGACTGCAACAGAAGAATAATCCCTTCATGAAAGCAGGCATAAACTATGAGATTTGTGATCAAGCATGAGATAAAGGGGAGACTCAGGGTTCACGTTCTGCAGAGCCGCATGAGCTTTGCACAGGCAGATACACTGCAATACTATCTGGACGGACAGAAGAATATTGTCAGTGCCAAAATTCAGGAGCGCACCCTGGATGTCACGGTAGTCTATACCGGTTCCAGGGAGGAGGCACTGAAGACACTGGAGAATTTTACGTATCAGGGTACGGAAGTACCGGAGAATTATCTTGCTAATTCCGGCAGGGAGATGAACCGGGAATATAAGGATCAGCTGATCAATAAAGTGGTAATGCATTATGGGATCAGGCTGTTTTTACCCATGGATATCCGTTCCGTGATCACCACGGTAAAATCTTTCAAATATCTCTGGCATGGAATCAAGACCCTGGCAAAGGGCAAGATCGAAGTACCGGTACTGGATGCCACTGCTATCGGTGTATCTGTGCTGCGCGGTGATTACAACACCGCAGCCTCTGTGATGTTCCTGTTAGGCATCGGTGAGATTTTGGAGGAGTGGACGCACAAAAAGTCTGTCGGCGATCTGGCGAGAAGCATGTCCTTAAACATTGACAAGGTATGGGCTGTGAACAACGGACAGGAGATCCTGGTGCCGTCCACATCCATTAAGTCGGGTGATCTGGTAAGGATCCACATGGGCAATGTGATTCCTTTCGACGGTACAGTGACGGACGGAGAAGGTATGGTGAATCAGGCGTCTCTGACCGGAGAATCCGTTCCCGTGAGAAAAATCCCCGGTGGAACTGTCTATGCCGGAACTGTGGTAGAAGAAGGCGAGCTGACTATCTATGTGAAAGAAAACGGTGGCTCCAGCAAATATGAGAAGATCATGACCATGATCGAGGAATCCGAGAAGCTGAAATCCTCTCTGGAGGGTAAGGCAGAGCACCTGGCAGATAAGCTGGTACCCTACACGTTCTTAGGTACCGGTTTGATATGGTTGTTCACACGGAATGTGACTAAGGCATTATCCGTGCTGATGGTGGATTTCTCCTGCGCACTGAAGCTGTCCATGCCGTTAGCGGTACTGTCTGCGATCCGTGAGGCAAGCACCTATGAGATCACGGTGAAGGGCGGCAAATACTTAGAGGCTATGGCAGATGCCACCACCATCGTATTTGACAAGACTGGAACCCTGACCAAGGCACAGCCTACGGTGGCAGATGTGATATCCTTTAACGGGCAGTCTGCGGATGAGCTGCTTCGGATTGCTGCCTGCCTGGAGGAGCATTTCCCTCATTCCATGGCAAAGGCAGTGGTACGTGAGGCAGCCCGCAAGGAGCTGGTGCATGAAGAACTGCATACCAAAGTGGAATATATCGTGGCTCACGGTATTTCTTCTACCCTGGATGGCAAGAAGATCATTATCGGAAGTTATCACTTCGTATTCGAGGATGAACAGGCACAGATTCCGGAAGGCAGGCAGGAACTGTTCGATCATCTCTCTGAAGAGTACTCTCATCTGTATATGGCCATTGATGGTAAACTGGCAGCGGTGATCTGTATCGAGGATCCTTTGAGAGAGGAAGCACCGGAGGTCATCCGTCAGCTGAAAATCTTAGGAATCAGCAAAGTCGTAATGATGACGGGAGACAGCGACCGCATTGCAAAGTCCATCGCAAATATCGTTGGTGTGGATGAATATTATTCCGAGGTACTGCCGGAGGACAAGGCAAAGTTCGTAGAACAGGAGAAGCAGTCCGGCCATAAGGTCATTATGATCGGAGATGGTATCAATGATTCTCCCGCACTGTCCGCAGCAGATGTAGGTATCGCCATCAGTGACGGTGCACAGATTGCCAGAGAGATCGCGGATGTCACCATCGGTGCGGACAATCTGTATGAAGTAGCTACCCTGAAGGAATTGAGCAACTCCCTGATGGAGCGGATCCATAAAAATTATCGCATGATCGTAGGTATCAACACCGGACTGATCATTTTAGGTGTAGCAGGAATCATTCCTCCCACTACGTCCGCTCTTCTGCATAATACATCTACCCTGTGGATCAGCACCAAGAGCATGAAGAATCTGTTGGACAGAGAAGAAGCATAAAAAGAGAAAAAACAAAGGCCATTGTGAGAGAAAAAGAGAACTCCTCGCAATGGCTTGTGTTTTACTTTGTAGTAAGTTGCTACTAACTAAAAATATAATACAAAAAAATGTAATACAATTTGAATAGAATGTACGGTACTTTTGTAGGAATTATATGTTGCATATTTGCAGATGCATGTATATAATGATATAGTAATTCCTAGTTGGACGCTAGAGATAGGAGGAAGTATATGTCAGAACAATTATTACAGGTGCGTAACTTGTCCGTAAGTGTAGAGGACAAGCCCATCCTTCATGGAATAGATTTAGAGGTTCGCCCCGGAGAGACCCATGTCCTCATGGGACCCAACGGTGCGGGCAAATCCACATTGGGTTACACCATCATGGGAAGCCCCCGGTATGAGGTGACCGGTGGTGAGATCCTGTTCAAAGGGAAGGAATTATTAGAGGAATCTGCAGACCAGAGAGCGAAGGATGGTATTTTCCTGTCTTTCCAGAATCCCCTGGAGGTACCCGGAGTATCTCTTCGGAATTTCATCCGTAATGCCGTGGAACAGAGAAGCGGTTCCCGTATCAAGCTGTGGACCTTCAAAAAGGAACTGGAGCAGGCCATGGAAGTATTGCAGATGGATCCTTCCTATGGTGACCGTGATCTGAACGTGGGATTCTCCGGCGGTGAGAAGAAAAAGGCGGAGATCTTACAGTTACTTATGTTAAAACCCTCACTGGCAATCTTGGATGAGACTGATTCCGGACTGGATGTGGATGCGGTACGTACGGTATCCAAGGGTGTGGAAGAGTACCAGAAGGACAAAAAGGGTGCGCTGTTGATTATTACTCACAGCACCAGAATTTTAGAGTCTCTCCATGTGGACAAGACCCATGTACTGGTGAATGGTAAGATCGTAGCATCCGGCGACGCTGCCCTGGTAGACGAGATCAACGAGCATGGTTTCGAGCGTTTTCTGGAAGCATAAGGAGGTTGACGATCTGAATGAGTGAACGTGAAAAGACATACGTGGAAGACGTCAACAGAAGCATTTATGATATCCGTAATGAGGAGAAGGACGTCTATCGTATTAAAAAGGGACTGACTCCCGATATTGTGGCGGAGATTTCCGAGAAAAAGAAGGATCCCGCATGGATGGCAAATTTCAGATTACAGTCTCTGCAGATCTATAATGAGATGGAAGTCCCCGACTGGGGTCCCTCTATTGAGGGTCTGAACATGGAAGACATCGTAACCTATGTAAAACCCAATACCCATATGAGTGCCAAATGGTCCGAGGTACCGGAGGATATCAAGGATACCTTTGAGAAGCTGGGAATCCCGCAGGCGGAGCGGAAGTCCCTCGCCGGTGTGGGCGCCCAGTACGATTCCGAACTGGTATATCACAATGTCAGGGAAGAAGTGGCAGCCCAGGGCGTAGTCTATACCGATATGGAGAGTGCCCTGAATGGGGAATATGCGGATATGGTGCGGAAGCATTTTATGAAGCTGGTGACACCAAGAGACCATAAGTTCGCAGCGCTGCACGGTGCTGTGTGGTCCGGCGGCTCCTTCGTATATGTTCCCCCCGGAGTGTCTGTGACGATCCCTTTGCAGTCTTATTTTCGACTGAACGCACCGGGAGCCGGACAGTTCGAGCATACCCTGATCATTGTGGACGAGGGTGCATACCTGCATTTTATCGAAGGTTGTTCCGCCCCAAAGTACAACGTGGCAAACCTCCATGCCGGCTGTGTGGAGCTGTTCGTGGGGAAAAATGCAAAACTGCGTTACTCCACCATCGAGAACTGGTCCAAGAATATGTACAATCTGAATACCAAGCGGGCGTTGGTGGAAGAAGGCGGTACCATAGAATGGGTATCCGGTTCCTTCGGATCCCACGTATCCTATCTGTACCCCATGAGCGTGCTGAACGGTAAGGGGGCCAGAGCGGAATTCACCGGTATCACCTTTGCGGGCGCCGGACAGAATCTGGATACCGGTACCAAAGTGGTCCACAATGCACCGGAGACCACTTCTTATATCAACACGAAGTCTATCTCCAAGGATGGCGGGATCAGTACCTTCCGAAGCTCCGTAGTGGTGAAGAACAGTGCGGCAAAGAGTAAATCTGCGGTATCCTGTCAGTCCCTGATGCTGGACGACAAGTCCCGCTCCGATACTATCCCGGCAATGGATATCCGTACCCAGGATGCCGATATCGGACACGAGGCGAAGATCGGCCGGATCAGCGATGAAGCAGTGTTCTATCTGATGTCCCGCGGTATCTCAGAAGAGGATGCCAGAGCCATGATCGTCAGCGGATTCGCAGACAATGTATCGAAGGAGCTGCCGCTGGAATACGCGGTGGAGATGAACAATCTGATCCGTCTGGAGATGAAGGGCAGCATCGGTTAATGTGGCAGGAGGAATGGAGATCAGTATGGAAAAAGAATATAATATGACCATTAACAGACTGCCGGCGAAGACCTGGAACTGGCTTCGCATGAACGAGACGCAGTTGGAAAAGATAGAAGTACCTACGGCAGGAGGGGTAAAGGTAAGCCTGCCGGAAAAAATAACAACAGCAGAAAATGAGGGATCCCAGCCCTGGAATGCGGATTTTGCAGGCATCCCATCCGGCATGGGAGAGGACATGGACGGTCTTCTGACAGCAGCGGGAGTGAAGGCACAACATTATGAGGCATCTGAGGAAACCACAGAAGCACAGCCGTTGCTGTTGGATTATACCTACGTACAAAATAGTTTACAGGCCGGTGCCGTAGCAGTGAGAGCCCGAAAAAACAGTGAAATCACTGTGATCCAGGATTTTGCTTCCGACAGGGAGGCAGCAGGGCAGGCGGCAGTATCCACCAGACTGCATCTGGAAGAGGGAGCGAAGATCCGCCTGATCCAGATTCAGAGACTGGGCAATGGATTTACCTTTATGAATGATATCGGAGCCCTGTGTGAAGAGAAGGCTTCCCTGGAAGTGATCCAGCTGATCCTCGGCGGAAAGAATACTTACCTTGGATGCAAGACTACCTTACAGGGCAGAGAGAGCAGCCTGAATGCCGACACCGCTTATATCGTGGGCGGTGACGGAAGACTGGATATGAACTATGTAGCTGTGCATGAAGGCAAAAAGACCCAGAGCAATATGCAGGCCGGCGGCGTTCTGCGGGATCATGCTTTCAAGCTGTATCGTGGCACTATTGATTTCAAATGGGGGGCTAAAGGCGCAGTAGGCAATGAAAAAGAGGATGTACTGTTATTATCCAACGATGTGGTGAACCAGACCATTCCCCTGATCCTCTGTGCGGAGGAAGATGTGGAAGGTAATCACGGCGCCACCATTGGCAAACTGGACGATGAGCTGCTGTTCTACCTGGAGAGCCGCAGCATGAACAGAGAGCAGATCTATGAGATGATGGCTATGGCCAAGGTGGATGCGGTCTGCCGCAAGATTCCTGATGCAGCTACACGGGCTAAGGTACAGGAGTTCCTTGGCAGAGCCGGGGAAGAAGAGGAAGCGGAAGAGTAAGATAACAGGAGGAAGTATGACGACTTCAATCAGCGAGATCCGTAAGGATTTTCCTCTGCTTATGAGTAACGATGTGATTTATCTGGACACGGCGGCGACTTCCCAGAAGCCGTCCTGTGTTCTGGAGGCAGAGAGAACATTTTATGAAAAATACAATGCCAATCCCCTGCGCGGATTATACGAGCTGGGAGAGGCGGCAACCGAAAAATACGAAGAAGCCAGAGAGACGGTCCGGGAGTTTTTAAATGCCAGAGAGGCGGCGGAGATCGTTTTCGTCCGCAATGCCACGGAAGGCTTGAATCTGGTGGCCTACAGTCTGAGTTCCCTGGTGCTGAAGCCTGGGGATGAAATCCTGGTGAGCATCATGGAGCACCACAGCAATCTTCTGCCCTGGCAGCAGGCAGCGGCCAGAACAGGAGCTGTGGTAAAATATCTGGAGTGTACCGAGGATGGAAAATATACCGAAGAAGCATTCCGCGCGGCTCTGAGTGATCGGACGAAGGTTGTGGCCATGACCCAGGTATCCAATGTACTGGGCTGCAAAAATGACATCAAACATTTTGCACAGATCGCCCATGAGTCTGGTGCTTATTTTGTAGCGGACGGAGCCCAGAGCGTTCCCCATATGGCAGTGGATGTACAGGATCTGGATGTGGATTTTTTGGCATTTTCCGGACACAAGATGTATGCTCCCATGGGAATTGGTGCGTTATATGCGAAGAGAGAGCTGTTGGAGCAGATGCCTCCTTTCCTGTGCGGCGGGGAAATGATCGATTCCGTCAGCCGTACCGGAGCCGTGTGGGCGGAAGTGCCACATAAGTTCGAAGCAGGAACGGTAAACGGTGCCGGAGCCTATGCACTGGCAGAAGCAATCCGGTATGTGCAGAAGATCGGTTTTGACTTTATCGAAGAGAGAGAAGCGAAGCTGACAGCCATGCTGATGGATGGCATGAAAGAGATTCCCGCAGTACACATTCTGGGCTCACAGAAAGCAGAAGACCATCACGGCATTGTGACCTTCAAACTGGACGGTGTGCATCCCCATGATGTGGCTTCTATTTTGGATGCGGATCATATCGCGGTCCGGGCGGGACATCATTGTGCCCAGCCGTTATTGCAACATTTGAAAGTATTGTCCACCACCAGAGTAAGCCTGGGTGTCTACAATACGGAAGAAGAGATTCAGGCATTTTTAGAAAGCCTTGCAAAGATAAGGAGACAGATGGGCTATGGAGAATAAGACATTTTATAATGAAATCCTGACGGAGCACAACCTGCATCCGTATCACAAGCACAAGCTGGAGGATGCGAATCTGGTGTTGGAGGGCGTTAATCCCAGCTGTGGTGATGACATTTTTCTGGAGCTGAAAGTGGAGGATGGTGTGGTAGTTGACGGTGCCTTTGAAGGAGATGGCTGTGCCATCTCCCAGGCTTCCGCGGACATGATGCTGGAGCTGGTCATTGGCAGAAGCAAGGAGGAAGCGTTGCATCTGGCAGACCTGTTCCTCAAGATGATCAAGGGAAGTATCACCGATGAAGAGAAGGACGAGCTGGAAGAGGCCTCTGTGCTGCAGGATATTGCCCACATGCCTGCCAGGGTAAAATGCGCGGTGCTTGGCTGGCATACTATGCAGGAATTATTGAAAACAGAAGAAAAATAGCTGATAAAAAGATAAAGATACATCTTGCACGCCCTTTTTGGATACGCTACAATGAAAAAAAGTGTAAGAAAAGCGGGGGGCTGTGCATGTTCCACATAGAGCTTATCATTGAATTCCTGGAAAACGTGATGAACAATATTGTCCAGGTGGCAATACTGTTCTTTGAATTTGTCGGAGTGATCGTTATTATTCTCTCCGGTCTGAAAGGGTTTTATAATTATGTGCGGCGGGTGCCGGATATGAAGATCACCCTGGCGCAGGGGCTTGCTGTAGGGCTGGAATTCAAGTTGTGCAGTGAGATCCTTAAGACCGTTATTGTCAGAGATTGGAAGGAGATCGTTACCGTAGCCGGTATCATCGGACTTCGTGCGGCACTGACTTTCCTGATCCATTGGGAGATCAAGGAAGAGAAGAATCATTCCTAAAAATCGGCAGCTGATGAAAATCGGCTGCTTTTTTTTAGAATGATTTCCGGTTACCCAACAAAAGTCAATAAGTTTATCCAGATAAAGAGATTAAATTTGTAATGGTATATAGGTTAAATTTGCACCTTGGAAAAAAGCTGTCAGAGGACTAACATATAACGATAAAGTATGTATTTATAAAAAAGTGTAAAGAAATGCTAAAAAATCCGTTGCATTTGACACTTCGACGTGCTAAATCTATCGATAGCATGAACGTAAATGTAATCGATTACGCATGCTTAAAAGGAAAGCAGAATGGAATTACAAAAGACACTTACTCCCGGGGAAGCGCTGGAACGCGTCCTGCGATCTTATCAGACCTACTACAATATCAAAACAGAGGCTGTAGAACCGCCATTCGCAGCCGAAGCAATCTTCGGATCCCATAATGAGCAGTACTTTCTGATCAAGAAAGCTAAGGTGGCAGATATTGACACCAACGAGACTGTGTATTTTGCCACAGAGGAATCTTTATCAAAGGATCGCCTTCTGGAACTGGACTCCATCGCCTGGGAACGGGGAACTGCCAACGTGCAGCCCTCATCCAATCATCGGAACAGCGATGTTGTCCTGATCATTCTGACCGGTCATGCAGAGGAGGATGCGCTTACACAGGTGAAAAAGTGCAAGCATTATCAGAGTTACCTCTGGGGATTTCATGGCTGGAGTAATTACCGTTTGATTGTCGCCGAGTTATCTTCGGGTCGGATCGTCCACAACCGCCACGGACAGATTCTGAAGAAGCTCGTGAAAAAGGCAATACAGTAAATACAAGGGACATGTGAGGAAGCAGTAATTTACAAAGTAAATTAACGGATTCCGAACAGTTTTAGAATTGCGAGAGCGGATTTTAGCGGAGCAATTCGTGTATTTGCGAAAAATTAAATCTGTGTATAAGAAAAGGAGAAACACAAATGACAGCATTATTAATTGTTTTGGCCGCTATCGTATTATTGTTTATCGGCTATGTGTTCTATGGCTCCTGGCTGGCAAAACAGTGGGGCATTGATCCTACCAAGAAGACTCCTGCTATTGAGAAGGAGGATGGTGTAGACTATGTTGCAGCAAAGCCCGCCGTACTTATGGGACATCATTTTTCCTCTATCGCCGGAGCAGGCCCGATCAACGGACCGATCCAGGCTTCCATCTTCGGATGGGTTCCCGTATTCCTGTGGTGTATTATCGGTGGTATTTTCTTCGGCGGTCTGCAGGACTTCGGATCTTTATTCGCATCTATCAGACATGACGGTAAATCTGTAGGTGAGATCATCGAGGATTCCATGGGATCCAGAGCAAAGAAGCTTTTCATCATCTTCGCACTTCTGGTATTGATTCTGGTAATCGCTTCCTTCGTTAACATCGTGGCAGGTACTTTCCTGACTGTGGCAGACGAAGCCGGCAAGACCGCTTTCGGTTTTGTGACCAATCCTACCGGTAACCAGTCTACCGCTATGATCTCTTTGTTATTTATCGTTCTGGCTATTATTTATGGTTATGTGACCAACAGAATGGGTGTCAAGACTCTGCCCGCTACCATCGGTGGCATCATCGGTATCGTACTGATCACTGTTCTTGGCTTGAACGTTGGTTTTGCAATGAACCGTATCGCATGGATCGTATTCGTAGGTGTGTACATCGCTGTAGCTTCCCTGGTTCCCGTATGGATCCTGTTACAGCCCCGTGACTATCTGTCCAGCTTCCTGCTGTACGCTATGATCGGTCTGGCATTCATCGGTGTGGTTGCAGGTGCTTTCACCGGTACTGTTGCTTTCGATATTCCAGCTTTCACCAGCTGGGAGCCCAAGGCAGGACAGACCCTGTTCCCTATGCTGTTCATCACTGTAGCATGTGGTGCATGTTCCGGTTTCCACAGCCTGATCGCTACCGGTACTTCTTCCAAGCAGTTAGCTAACGAGAAGGATGCCAAGGCAATCGGTTACGGCTCCATGCTGATCGAGTCTGCTCTGGGTATCATCGCTCTGGTAGCAGTCGGTGCAGTATATCAGAAGTACTTAAACGGTGAGTTCGGATCTCCCGCAGCTGCATTCGCTGCAGGTATCGCATCCATGTTCGGTACCGAGACTTCCAAGGCATATGGCACCATTTACGCACTATTAACTCTGTCTGTATCCGTATTCGCGCTGACCAGTCTGGATACCGGTACCCGTCTGAGCCGTTTCATGTTCTCCGAGCTGTTCCTGAAGGAAGGCGAGGCTACCTACAAGGATGCCAAGGGCGCACGTAAAGTGCTGGCTCATCCTCTGTTCGGTACTGTTTCTATGGTACTGATCGGTTGTATCCTGGGTGGTCTGTCTCTGAGCCAGATCTGGGGTCTGTTCGGTGCAGCCAACCAGTTGCTGGCAGGTATCGCACTGATGGCAGTAGCTGCATGGCTGGGTGAAGTTGGTAAGAACAACAAGATGTTCTACTTCCCTATGGTATTCATGCTTGCTGCAACTCTGACCAGCCTGGTGATCACTGTAATCAACAAGTGTAAGGCTATCGGCGCCTGCACCGCTGCATGGGGTGACTGGTTCCAGATGTTCTTCGCAACTGCAATGGCAGTGCTGGCAATCTTCCTGGTAGTGGAAGGTGCACAGACCTTCGCTAAGCAGATGAAAGAGAAGAAGGCTAAGAAGGCTGCTTAATATAAGCGCAAGATACAAAAGATAAATAAAGTTTAGCAAAGAGAAATCCCGGAGACTGTGAAAGGCCTTCGGGATTTTTATTGTGTATGCGGGGACCGCAGAAGCGGTGTCCGGAATAATAATGGATGCGGCAATCGCAATATCAGCCCCGCGTAAGGAACCGGGGCAATTCTTCAATGGGAATCGGCTTGGAGAACTTATAGCCCTGTAAATAATCTGCATGACTGATGATACACAGTTCTTCCTGGGCATCGGTCTCTACACCTTCGTACAGTACCTTGTAACCCAGACGCTCAAAGGCGGTAGAGAAGTAATCCAGCATGAAGCGGGAATTGGCATCCTGATCCGCCATCAGTAAAAGGCTTCTGTCGAATTTGACCACATCCAGTTTCAGACTTAAGATCCGGTCGAAATTGGAATAACCGGTTCCAAAATCATCCAGATAAGTACATACCCCCAACTGTTTGAACTCACTGACGCATTCCTGTACCAGTTCGTATTCCGTATCGTTCTGGGACTCCGTAAACTCAACGGCAATGGTGTGGAAGTCGATTCCGGTGGCTCGTACGATGGATTTGAATTCTTCCATGAAGTCCTTTTCGCCCAGCTCTTCCACAGAAAGATTTACGGATACACGGGAGATCTGATAGCCCTCATCTTGCATCTGCTTGATCTGCCTACAGGTCTTATTCAGAATGATCATGCTGAGGCGGTGGATGTAGCCGTATTTTTCTGCCAGAGGAATAAAACGATCCGGGAATACCAGTCCTGTCTGTGGCAGACGCAAACGCATCAGGGATTCTGCGGTATCGTAAGTACCCGTGTGGACATTCCGTACCGGCTGACAATAGACCAGAACGCGTTCGTCATCTAAGGAGCCGTGTTCCGCAATATCCTTCAACTGGGACTTGATATAATGCATTTCTTTATAAGTCTGGTAATCTTCTTCCCCGAAAACACGATAGGAATTCTGCGCTACTTTTTCGGAAAAGTAATTGAATACCTCGTAGAACTGTTCCAGATTCTCACAAAAGTCCAGATGGTCGAAGAGTACCAGCTTGTAGGGAAGCTTATATTCTTCATAATATTTCTGGAACACCTTTTTAATCAGGGATACTGCCCTTTCTGTGGCATCCGGGATATTGTGGCTGTCCACTGCCAGTACGAAGAAGCTGGTGGAAGGATTGAACAACATACCCTTTCGAAAATAATCCGTCCAGAAGCTGTAGAACAGCTTTCCCATTTCCTCTGTCATGACGTATTCGAAATCCATGTCAAAGCGCAGGCACAGGTAGTAGGTATCCTGAGCGGTCTGTCGCTGCTGGCGCAGATATTCATCCAAGGATGCGGAACCCAGGGCACCGGTCTTCGGGTCGTAGGCATTGGCATGGAGCATGTACAATACCACCAGAAGCGGCAGAAAATAGGTTGTGGCCAGGAAAGAAGTCGTATTCATGGCAGCTTCCATGACTACGATCAATCCACAGACCGTCTCAGTAAATATCAGCATATGGAACAGTGCGGTAGGAAGTCTGCGGCGGTAGCGAACCAACAGAAAGAGGATCACCGCCAGATACAGAAGATATCCGACCATAAAAGGAGTGGACAGGATATTTTCATACCAGATTCCGTAATGATCCTGATGAAATCCCCAGCCGGTCAGAGGAGATGCCAGATCGGCAACTCCGGTCACCACAAGGATGGCGAAGGACAGAAAGGTATATTTCCTGCCGATATTTTTCGGGAAGACGATCAGTATTTTCAGGTAAGCAATATAGAGACAGAACAGGGACAGAAGACTGATATGGTAGACGGCCCGGAGGATCCAGAGAAGGGTGTTCTGTCTGGAAAAAAGGTCGGCATAATAAAAGGCGATATTGGAAACTGCGGCAATGAAAAGCAGGGCAAAACAGGCCTTGAAGATCCGAAAGGTCCGGCTCTGTTTAATGAAAGTCTGTCGGATCAGTAACAATGCCAGAAGACACATAACCACCAACAGAAAATCTGCCACGGGAGAGTAACTGTGGATGACGATATGATTTGTGGATAGTAACAGGTTCAACCCCATAAAAATTCTCCTCTCTGGTAATGTAGAAAATGAACAAACAATATAAAATGATTCTACAATATACCATAAGAGGAGAAATTTGTCAGTGGGGCAGCTGTGGGAAATTAGTCCTATTTTTGAGCAAATGGGAAAAATTGTAATAGATTTAATGTTCGAAGAATGCAACGGCAACAGCACCCGGGCCCACATGGGTTCCGATGGTGGCACCCAGAGTGCTGACGGGAAGATCCTTGGCATAATCCTTCCAGAGATGCTCACTGTCGTGAATGTATTTCTGTAAAAGTTCGTCACTCAGACCGGTATAGCCCAGACAAAAGGGCTTGGAGAAGTCCACGCCGTCCGCTTTTTCAATTTCACGGATGAGGAAGTTACTGCCGTTTTTGGAACCACGGGCTTTTCCCAGCATAATGATCTCACCGTCTACGACTGCTACCACGGGCTTGATGGCCAGAGCACCTCCGATGAATGCCACAGTGGGGGAGATACGGCCCCCTTTTTTCAAGTATTCCAGAGTGTCTAAGAGTCCCATGGTGTGGATCTTATGCTTTTGCTCTTGCAGAACGCTTACGATCTCTTCCGCGGTCATTCCCTGCTTTTTCAGCTGCAGGCCGTATTCTACCAGAATCTGTTCCCCAATGGTGGCATTCAGACTGTCTACGACGAAGACTTTGCCTTCATAATCCTCGGCAGCGATCCGGGCACTCTGGCAGGTGCCGGACAGCTTGCTGGAAATAGTAACCACAATGACAGTTTCTCCGGCCGATACAGCTTTTTCGTAGGCTTCTTCGAAGACTGTGGGAGATACCAGACTGGTGGTGGGCAGAGTATCACATTCGATCAGTTTCTCATAGAATTCCTTATGACTGATGGTGACACCGTCAGCATATTCCTCCTCACCGAAGCGGATATGCAGGGGGAGAATCGTGACGTCCTCTCTTGAACTGTTCATATCGGATGCGGAGTCCGTGATAAAACGTATTTTTTCCATAATTGTTTCCTGTACTTTCTATATATAGTTATGATGAATATTCTTTCGGGCGGAAATGCGCCGGGGCATCCATCGGGATGGACATACGACATCGTTCATGTCACCTTGCTGTTAATTCTGTTGGAAAGCCGGTCAGGGTGAGTTGCGGATGGATCATTTCTCTGTGGGATGCTTGACAGAAAACTCTGTAAGATACTGCTCCAGATTATGGGAGATCCGTTCCAGAGAGTCATAGAGATTCAACCGTTGTTCTTCCGTCATGCCATCACCGCCGTGAGCCAGTGCGGAATAGATCCGGGAACTGATCTTTTTGACTACAGTATTGCCTTCTTCTGTCAGATAATACAGTGTGCGGTAGGAACGTTTATGTTCCGGCAGCTCGCAGGACACCAGCCCCTTGGAACTCAACTGGCTTAAGGTACGGGAGATGGCGGCCTTGTCTTCCTTACACAGCTCCGTCAGCTGCGTGGCGGTCAGCCCTTCCGGGTGCTTTCCCAGATAATACAGACACATGGTATAACCAGCTTTTAAGTCCATCTGTCCCATTTCCAGTTCTTTCAATTTTTGCAGATAACGGTGCAATTCTGTGATAGATACCACAAATCTTTCAAAACGATCCTGCATGAAGGTTCCTCCTGTAAAATGTTGACACTGCAACAACTTTATGAAGTGTAACACAAGGATGTTGATAAGTCAACAAAAAGAAGGGCAAAAAAATACCTTATCCATTAAGATAAGGTACTGATAAGAATAAACTATGCAATTTCCAGCCGCTGCTTTATTTTTCGGACATCATTTTCCAATACATTAAGCCGGACGCGAACCAGTTCATCATCTTCTTTTACTTTTAAGGCCCGGTCGAATTTTCTGGATAAATCTAAATGAGCTTCTGCAATTGTACAGATATTACGACTGACTTCATTCTCAAGAGTCAACTCCATATTGGTAAGGCGATTCGCCATAGAGAGCTGACCGGATTCCAGATTGGCAAGGCGCTGTTCCATGGCAATCTGACCGGATTCCAGATTGG
>OGIK01001334.1_pt1 | contig 22996 bp, 17 predicted proteins | sample 1571781 | NCBI WGS metagenome assembly OGIK01 (sample SAMEA2581956, study PRJEB24529) | metagenome | biome: Human gut stool | place: China | collected 2011
ATACAGTGCTGTTCTTAAATTTCCAACATGCATTCTTCCTGTAGGGCTTGGTGCAAATCTTGTTCTAATCTTACTCATTTTAAAATGTGCTCCTCTATATTAATATTTTTTAGTCATTTTTCAATTTGAAATTATATAACAATATGGAAATTTTATCAATCCTCAGATTGAACTTCCATATCAAGCTCTGCGATTTTATTTAAAATTCTGTTTACCTCGTGGATTCTGTCACCAAGCTCGCTCCTGTGTGATAAAATCTCGCGCCTTAGCCTGGTTATAGTCTCCACATTGCAGGACATCCTGCCCCTTAATTTTTGTCTCCTGACTATAAGTTCATGCTTCTGCTCAACCATCTCCTTATGATCCACAATAGCGTTTGTGTAGTTGAGCCATACTCTGGCATCGTAGAAGTCATTTTTACTAAGCACCGAAACAAGCTTTTTGCTGTTGTATTCCAGATCCTCGTTTGTCCTTCTGAAGCGCTCTTTGTCTTTTACAGCGAGAAGATACTGCTCATAGTTGTATACAAATTCCTTTGAATTCTTCACATGATACTTCTCGTATGTGTAGTCAACAGCATTTTTTATACTTACATACTTGATCTTTACTCTGTTTTCAAGAGTTACTGCTTTATTTTTAGATGCTGCAGCGCTTTTTACTTCATCTGAATAGCTTTGATATGTCAAAAGAACAAATGAGCCTGCAACCGCTGAAAGAAGTGCCCCGATAAGCATAAAGATAGTGGTATCGGCTCCATATACAATCTGCATCAGCGTGCATACAGCTACCACTACAGCAAAAAATACAACTAAAAGCACTGCGTACACCCTAAATGCCCGCTGTCTGCTTTTGGCATATTCACCATCTATATCGAACTGCACTTTTTCTCCCTCGAGATACCTTAAGTCTTTATTTATTACATCCAGACTGCTTTCGTTTTTTTCAAGACGCTTTATTGCCCGCGGAATCTCATCCTCCAGCTGCTGCATCTGCGCATACTGGCTGTCTGATATGCGGTTTTTGGTCTTTAAAAAATCACTTCTGGTCTTTTCGAGTGTCAATATGTTTGCAGCCGCATCATTCATGGTCTTTTTATCTGTCTCTGACATATTTTCCATCCTTTCTATGTCAGTCAGATAATTTGTGACAAGCGCATACTCTGTTCTGTTATCCTCGAGCTCTCTGGCGGCATCAACCATCTGTTCACATATTTCAACTACATTGAACCCTTTAGTGCTCTCATCCGGTATACTCTCAATATGTAATTGTGTATCATCGGTCTTTTTTTTGCGTTTAAATAACATGCGCCCTGTAATCCTCTTTGTATTTCAAAATTATTTCTTTTGATCTGCCCTCATCGCAACCATCTGAAGCTTCTGCATATACGCCCTTTAATACGCTGTCCAGATTATTTATTTCCTGCTCTGTAACACTATATTCCCTGACAATACGGGCATATCCTATGTCGTTATTATCAAGCTTATAGGCATATAGACAAGACCACAGTGATTTTCTGTCCCCATTTTGCCTGAAAGCCTCAAGATATAAATCCGCTGCTATATCAAACAAAAACAGCTGCACATAGGCTGTAGCCAGATTGTGATATATGTTTCCGTACAATACACGCTCAGTATGCTTTGCATCCTCACATGACAGCAGCTTTTTGTATTCAAAAATTGCTGCAGTGTACTTTTTCTTCTCCATCAATCTGTCTGCCCTGATTTTCAAGCACTCAAACTCGCTCTTTTCCTCGAGCTCCTTAAGTGCATCATGTGTGTTCTTAAGCTCCTCCTTAGTGCAGTAGCCGCTGTACTCAAGCAGCTCAGTCACAAAAGCAGACAGTCTGCCGTTTGTGGATATAATGGTTCTAAGATGCATGGCAAGCTTTGGCAGATGTGCATGGTTTTCAATCCAGGTGCACAGCTCAAGACTCATGAAGTCATCATCCAAAAGATATGTATTGTTGATTATATAATAATTAAGCTCCTCTATCGAGTAAACATTTATAGACACACCCTCTATGTAATAGGGCATGGCTGCTATAGCTTCATTACACAGTAATAATTCTCCCATATGCCCTCCTACATAGTCATCTCATAGTGCCAGACTTTGCCCGAGCTCATAAATATTTCGCCAAAGCCTAAATCCTTAATCTCTATATCAATCCTGTCATCAGATACAGGTGTCGCCGTGATTCTGATGCGTGTAGCCCTATCCGGCCTGGGCGGCATATCCGTAAGTCTTAGTGTCTCAATCTTTGCCTCCCTGCTTTTAGGAAGCTGCTTCCAGAAATCCACCTCATAAGAGCCTGAAATTATAACCTCACACTGCCCCTTGGATTCAAACCAGTTGCTTCCGGCACTGATAAGATTATAAAACGACAATTCTCCCTTATCATGTACCTTAAGACTCAGATTGAACTTCATCTCATTCTCGCCCATATATACAAAAGGCCATTCTGCTTCCTTATCCCTCGTGGCTGCCGCATAGCATGCTCCCTTAGTAAAGAGGTTATTGCCCATGAACACTCGTCTGCCCTTGCACAAAAGTGCAACAGACTGCTTCATCCAGCCCTCAGCAAACGTATCTCCCACGAGAAAAACCGTTGAGATAATCTGATTCTTAAAGCTCTCATTTATTATATCCAAAAAGCTTTTGTCCTTATCATTTTTATCCAGAGTATAGCTTATGCTTTCATCTATAGATACTACCTGTGGCGTTGTGCGAAGATCCCTCTTTAGGGAATAAAAAAATATACTCTCCTTTTCCTGCATAAACATCACCACATCATGAAGCCACAGTGACTTGTCCTGATTCAGTGCAAAATAATAAAAGCTCTCCTTTCGGTCTATGACCGTAAGCTGTCTGGAATTTATGCCAAGCCTGACCGCCATGCCATAAAACATGCTCACGTTCTCCTTTGTCAGCCTGTCAACACATATAACAAGCCTGTCAAAGGATGAAGGATTACCAAGCTTGGATGGCAGTTCCATAACCTTTTTAAGAAACAAGGCCAAAAGCTCCTCTGCCATAAATGAATCATCATCAATGACTATTTTTTCACTATTCAGTGCTCTCTTAAGCAGCTGGTCAATACACACCATCTCACCGCTTTTAGAGAGTCTTCTTGCCTCATCTCCATAATACCATTTGCCAATGCTTTTACGGCGTGCAAGTACAAGAGGAATCTGAAACTCCTCACTGCCCGCAACAGTGCTGACAGTCTCCGGCTCTTTCATATTCTGTTGAAAAAAACTAACCATAGCATAGCTGTCATTTAAGTCTATGCCTATATAGTATGAATTGCCATTATGTCCCATTATAAATCCTCTTAAATCAGCTTAAACAGCTGCTTAGTCGCAACGTCCAGCCTTTTATATTCGTCTATATTGCTCTTTAAGGTTGTCTCATCAGACAGTGTATCTGAAATTATCATCTCATTAATCAGATTATAGCGGCTGTGATCATTATCACCCGGTATATTGTTGCATGTAAGACGATTGCTCTCCTTCACCTCTATGCTGTTGTCATGCTCCTCAGTAATATAATACCTGATCAGCTCACCGAAAAATATGACAAATGTCTTTACGTATATGCCGTCGTACATCTCAACCATATCCTCTGAATTAAACTCTTCGCCATCCTCGTCTCGGCTGTAATGCAGCACAACATGAGTCCCCGGAGTACTCTCATACTGTAAAAATGCCTTGTCATAGAGGAAATATTTCTCCAGCAGTCTGTAATCAAGCCTCGCAAAAAAATCAAAATACATATTGTTATATATATAATATTTAAGCAATGTATCTTCAATCTCAAGCTCAGCCTGAGTGATATCCGTTTTTTCAGCAAAATGCTTCAATAGGGCTAACTGGCAGGCATCATTTAATGTTCTGTTTCCAATATATCGCTTTTCGATAATATCAAAAATAAAATCAGCCTTGCACCTGCCACTATGCAGATATCCATGTGCCACAAGAGATATATAAGCTAAAATCAGCTTTTCATTTCCGGCTCTTTTATAGTATTCCATAAAGATATCCGATATCTTTTCAGGCTCAATCTGCGTATAAATACCCTGTTCGAGAATACGCTCATCAAGCTTCATTGAAGATATTGAAAACTTATCAGCGGCATGCCACAGATTAATCAGCTCGTCTGTAGGCCCGGTATAATTTTCACACAGGTATTTAAGCACCAGGTCACTGTATTTGCCTGTTTTAAAAGCAGATATGGCAAGCTGCACCATAAAATCATCATCTACATGCTGCACCTTAAGCGCATTCTCACACAAAACCACCTGCGATGCGGCAGCAAGCATGTCTATTCCATACTCCATGGCCATATCATATGCCTTTTCATAGAGGCGGTTTGATACAAGCATGTCAATAAGATATTTTCTTGCATCCTTTTGCAGGGTATCAAAATTAATACTTTGCAAAAACGGCCTGACGTAATCCTCATAATCGTGAAGCTGACAATATTTTAAAATTCTGTATCCCATAACAGCTTTGTAGGAATCAGAAAAGGATTCACTATAAAATACAGGTTTAAACAGCTTCAAATCATCCTTTGTAAAATCAGAATAATCCCTTACATGCTTAAAATGTGACACTATATACTGTGGTCTGTCAGGCGAGAGGCTTATACACCTGTCAAGGTATTTCTCGGCATCCATCAGCCTCTGCAGTCTGTATGAGATGCTTTTAACATATCTATAGCCCCTTGAGTCCTCAAAAAGTATAACATAGTCGTTTGAAAACAGTTCAAAATAAGCACACTGGTCTGTAACCGGAACTATCTGCGGCTCCTTCATTTCATTCTGATATATGATAGCTCTCACTATGCGCTTATCAAATACAATAAGCTTGTAAGTATATATAATATCTGAAAAAGCTGCCGACAGCTCTTCATTGATAAATCCCAACTCAAGCATATCCTCGTATAAAACAGCCAGATTGTCATCAATATGCCTAAGCTGTGCCTGGTCCATGGCAAACCTGCCCATAGCTTTCCTGTACTTGTGGTAGACCTCAGGCTCTGTTTCCTTGGCAGCAATTATATTGTTGTAAAGCACTGCAAGCTTTCGGTATGGCAGCTTATTATCAAAGCTGAAATACATCTGGATGATCTTTGGCACAGGGGAAATCTGCCTGTCATCCATCGTAATGAGATACGCCTCATACAAGCCTGTCAGACGCAGCTTATTCTCGATACCCAGCTCAAACCATTTATGAAAACAGGTATCATTTTTGTGTCCCTTAATCAGGTAGCTGCATATGATGCCAACATACTCTGCCTCCGGACATATCTCATAGGCTGCTGTAAGAAGCTCATATACTCTGTTATCGAACCCGCCTGCCAGATCAACCGCCTCAAAAATTGCTCCGGCAAGATCCTTTGTCAAAGCCTTTTTCTTTACGGCCCAGCTTAGGATGCGAAGCTCAAATACCGACAGCTCCTTTATTAGATAAGGATCCTGTGATATGAGATAATAAGCTTCAATATATAAATACGGAGACGAACAGCCTCGCAGTACCCAATATTTTATATCCTTAAGCTTACCGGCATTGTCATCAAAATACTGATCCCTCAAAAATAAAAGTACCCAGAACAAAAGCACAGAGTCAGGATTTTCATAAAAAATCAGCTCCACTTCGTGTGTCATATTGTCAATGTATGAAGGCTCTCTCTCTAACAGCGTCATCAGATACAGATAATAGCCCCAGATTGGAGATTTCTTATCAGGATTACTGTGCTTGAAATCATCAAGAATCCACTTAGCCTCCTGCCTTTGCCTGTTGATAATAAATGCCTGAGCCTTCATCAGCTCATACATATGCTGATCCGGCACGAGTGCATGCAGGTGGTTTAATATGCTTATAGTCTCGTTTGCCCATACCCCGGTCACTATCCGCTTCAGCCTGAAACTGGTATAAAGCTCCATGATTCCTACCATGCATTCCTTTATGTCCTTTGTCACAGCTATATCACTTATGCTGCCATCATCATCTCTTACACCAGCCGTGATATCTATTGTAAAGCTCTGATATACACCATCAATATATATACGGCCAAAATTACGTCCGGCATGCATTGCAGATGCATCGATGATATACTCATACAGATAGGTTTTACCTATAAAATCATCAAGCGTTAAAACAGGCTTAGACAGCTTTATGAATTCACAATCCGTGCGCAGGCGTATCTCGGTATATCCCCAGTTATCCTTTGTTATGGTAAAGCATCCACTCTGTGGCTCTTTAGAAGCCATAAAAATATCCTCTGACTTGTCTACACTAATGGAAACAGGCTGTTTTTTGTTTACGCCAATCAGAAACTCCTCCATATTCTGACCGGATGGTCTGGCGCAGGCAAAGCCCTCATAGGTCAGCCTCTCATATACATTGCCATAAGGAATTGTGTTTAAAAAATTGCGATTATAAAACAGATGATAAGCCTCATCCCAATTAGATGCCGCAAGCCTTGTAAAATCATCAAGGCTCTTTACAGCTCCGGTGGATGCTTCCGCATAGAGCCTTGTGATTCTTGCACAAAAAGAAAGACTGTACTCTATCTGATTGCATACAATCACAAATTTACCCTCGCAGGCATCACCCTCCGTGAGTCCCTTACTGTTAAATTGATAACGAATCCTGACTTTCTCGCCCTCGAAGTGCGGATTCAGACACTCCATCCTTGGATTAGTCGAATAAACTATGCCACAGATTTTTATCTGATTCGTACTTTCTATTACAAAGCTTCCCGCTTCGCTTCTTCCCTCAATGACCGAAAGGTCTATTGTCTCCTCTGAAAACGCCAAAATCGGTTTCGTGCCATTAAATCTGCCGGCAGCTATCTGCCCTATACGTGCTCGCACAATTGTTACCCCGTTTACGTTAAATGTTGATTTTTTATACACTTATTATATAATGTAAATTATATACGATTTGCAATGCTGTTGCAATGCAAATAGAAAGGAAATTACAGCTAATGATAGAACAAAAGGAGCATTTTCACGGCAGTGACCTTGAAAAAATAGAAAAAATATACGGTATAAAGAAAGAAAATATTGTGAGCTTTGCGGCAAATGTCAACCCACTCGGTGAATCCGGTAAACTAAAAACTGCACTGTCTGAGCGCATTGATGCAATCACAAAATACCCTGACAGGGAGTATACTTCTCTCAGAAAGGCTATCGGCAGCTACTGCAAGTGTGATTACAATCACATAACAGTTGGGAACGGATGCACGGAGCTCATCTCACTTTTCATTCAGATTACAGCTCCTAAAAAGACACTTCTGCTTGGTCCGACTTACTCTGAGTACGAGCGTGATTTAAGGATAAACGGCAGTGATATCTCCTACTATTTTCTTAAGGAAGAGGATGATTTTAGGATTGATCCGGATGAATTTATCTCTGCAATCACAGCTGATACCGACCTTGTCATCATCTGTAATCCCAACAATCCGACCGGCAGTCTTATCACACCGGATAAGCTCAAAACAATTTTAACCCACTGTAAAGAGACAAATACTTATGTGATGATAGACGAGACATATATAGAGTTTGTGCCGGATGTGGATGAGCTTTCAGCAATCCCTCTGACTGAATTGTTTGACAATGTGATTATTTTACGTGGCACATCCAAGTTTTTTGCCACTCCGGGACTTCGTCTGGGCTATGCCATCACATCAAATTCACAAATTCTTACAGACATAAACACAAACAAAAATCCGTGGATGATTAACTCTCTCGCCGTTGTTGCAGGCGAAACCATGTTTTTGGATGAAGAATATATAGATAAAACAAGAAGCTTGATACTTTCAGAGAAAACCAGATGCAGGCAATTGATTGAAGAATCACACAAATTCAAGCTTTATCCATCCTACAGCAACTTCTATCTGCTTAAGATACTTGATGAAGGCGTGGATGCACATATGCTATTTGAGCGCGCCATAAGGCAGGGCATGATGATAAGGGACTGCTCTACATTTCCCGGACTTGAGGAACGGTTCATACGATTTTGTATAATGAAGCCAGAGGACAACACAAGGCTTATTAATTGCCTTACACAATGATGCTAAATGCCTTTATATAAACATAACATATAACCAAAAAGCCTCCGGAAGGATTTAATCCAGCCGGAGGCTTTTTTATAAAGTAAAACATAGAATATGCTTTAAGCTCTATATTATTTTGCAGATAAGAACTCGTCAATACCCTTTGCTGCTGCTTTTCCTGCACCCATGGCAAGAATAACCGTTGCAGCACCTGTTACGGCATCTCCGCCTGCAAATACACCCTCTTTTGAGGTTGCACCTGTATCCTCAGTTGCTACAATACACTTTCTCTTATTTGTATCGAGACCTATTGTTGTAGAGGAAATAAGTGGATTTGGCGATGTACCAAGTGACATGATCACTGTATCGCACTCCATCTCATACTCAGAGCCGGCAATCTCAACAGGGCTTCTACGTCCTGATGCATCAGGCTCTCCAAGCTCCATCTTGATAAGCTTAACACCCTTAACCCAGCCATTCTCATCAACAAGAATCTCTGTAGGGTTCTCAAGGAGATCAAAGATAACTCCCTCTTCCTTAGCATGATGTACTTCCTCTTTACGTGCAGGAAGCTCTGCCTCACTACGTCTGTATACAATGTGTGTCTCAGCACCGAGACGAAGAGCTGTTCTGGCTGCGTCCATGGCTACGTTTCCACCACCGACAACTACAACCTTTTTACCTTTTGAGATAGGAGTCTCATAACCCTCTTTAAAAGCTTTCATAAGGTTATTTCTTGTAAGAAACTCATTAGCTGAGAATACACCGTTGGCCTGCTCACCAGGGATTCCCATAAATCTTGGAAGTCCAGCTCCCGAACCGATAAATACAGCCTCGAAGCCTTCTTCCTCCATAAGTTCGTCAATCTTAACTGACTTTCCGATAACTACATTTGTCTCGATTTTAACACCAAGTGCCTTGACATTCTCTACTTCTGCCGCAACAACCTTGTCCTTTGGAAGACGAAACTCCGGTATTCCGTAGCTTAATACTCCACCGGCAGCGTGAAGTGCCTCAAAAATAGTTACATCATAGCCAAGCTTTGCGAGGTCTCCGGCACATGTAAGTCCTGCAGGACCTGAACCGATAACAGCAACCTTTTTGCCGTTTTTCTCTGCGGCTGTCTTTGGCTTGATGCCATTTTCTCTGGCTGTATCAGCAACAAATCTCTCGAGCTTTCCGATTGAGACAGGATCGCCCTTGAATCCTCTGATACACTTGCCCTCACACTGGCTCTCCTGTGGGCATACACGTCCACATACAGCAGGAAGTGCTGATGACTCTGAAATAATCTCATAAGCCTTTGTGAAATCGCCATTTTTAACCTGCTCAACAAATGCAGGAATATTGATAGAAACAGGGCATCCCTTCATACACTGTGCATTTTTACAGTTTAAGCATCTGCTTGCCTCTGCCATTGCCTCTTCTTTATTGTAGCCGTAACAAACCTCTTCAAAGTTTGTGGCACGAACCTTAGGATCCTGCTCTCTGACAGGTACTCTCTTTAATACATCGACTTCCATTATTTGTCACCTCCGCAGTTTCCGCAGCCACCGTGATGTGTTGCGCCCTCTTCATAGGCAAGCTTAGCTCTGCCTTCCTCAGTCTTATATTGCTGCTGTCTCTTCATAGCCTGATCGAAATCAACAAGATGTCCGTCGAACTCCGGTCCGTCAACACATGCGAACTTAACCTTTCCATCCACGATCAGACGGCATGCGCCACACATACCTGTTCCATCAACCATGATTGGGTTCATTGAAACAATTGTAGGAATCTCAAGCTTCTTTGTGAGCAGACATGTGAATTTCATCATAATCATAGGTCCGATAGCTACACAGCAGTCATATGTATTGCCTGCATCAACAAGTGCCTGAAGCTGCTGGCTGCCGTTGCCGTGGAAGCCGTATGAGCCATCATCTGTACAAACATAGAGATTCTTTGCAACAGCTTTCATCTCATCCTCAAAGAAAAGGATATCCTTATTTCTAAAGCCCATGATGACATCAGCGTCCACACCATGCTCTTTAAGCCACTTAACCTGTGGATATACAGGAGCTGTTCCAAGACCTCCTGCGATAAATACGATATGCTTTTTCTTTGTCTCCTCGAGGTTTTTCTCCTGACAAAGCTCTGACGGACAGCCGAGTGGTCCGACGAAATCCTCTAATGAATCTCCCTCATTAAGAGCCATCATTCTCTCTGTTCCTGCACCGATAGTCTGTACTACGATAGTAACAGTCTCTTTTTCCCTGTCATAATCACAGATGGTAAGCGGAATTCTCTCTCCTACCTCATCTGTCTTTGCGATGATAAACTGACCAGGCAGACACTCTTTTGCAACTCGCGGTGCCTTTATATCCATAAGGATAATATTGTCAGCCAATTTTTCTTTTCGAACTATTGGATACATAGTCTTCCTCCTAGTTAAATCTTATCCCATTACATATGTAATCTGATACTCAATTATTTCATACTTTTTTAATTTTAAATGAAATGATATAATTTTTCAATATATTTCTTTAGATATTCCATAAAAATATGTTATATGCTTATGAAATTGTGTTATCTTCTGACATTCGTCCGGTACTTTATATCAAAAACAGGAACCAGTTCATGCAAAAAATGAACCGGTTCCTGTTTTTATCAGCTTTTATGAGAAATATACAAGCTCATCCTGCGGCTTCTCGGCAGGCTCAATGGAAACCGGATAAAGCACCGGTCCCTTTCCCTTGTACTCTCTTGCAAACTCCACATGCACCCTTGCGGTGATGGTAATCCACGATTTGTGAGGAATACTGCTCTCATCCTCATACTTGCACTTAAAGCCTATAAAGGTCACGTCCTCTATACAGCAGGTCATCGCAAACCTGCCCGGTACCATAACACCCTTTCTAAGCTTATCAGGATTGTATACAAGGGCAAGAAATTTGACAACCTTGCCGTCGTACTTCTTGTAATTCTCCATGGCATCCATATACCAGATGGCATAATCTGCATCTGAAAGCTCAATCACATCCTGATTTATATCAAACGGCAGCTCCTCCGGACGCTCATCAATAGTACCGTCCTTGCGTTCATAGACAATCTGAGCCTTTCGATTGATATTCTTTATGGTACGCCTTAGGTGTCCTCTGTCTGTATCATCGTCCGTCCTGTTAAATATGACAACATCACTCGCAAATACCTGTTCCTGCATCATCGCGCGCATATTGTTCATATAAAGGTCAAATGTAGTGGAATCAACTGTGGCGAGTGACTGCACGATAATCCAGCCCTTTGGCAGCTCGGCCTCTATTATTTTATCAATGCCCCATGTGCCGTTGTACTCGATAAACACCTGTTCAGGCAAATACTGCATGTTGAGTTCATTCAGCTTTGCAGCTGTGAACTCATCCTCCGAGTCGATCTCTGCAACCTGGATATTGGCAGCCTTTAGCTTATCCATATCATACTCCACATCACCATCCTCGCACATAATGATAAGCCCCTTTGAGCCATTAGCGAAATCATTCTCGAAAATGGTATCCTTAATCAGTGAAGTCTTGCCACTGTCCATGAATCCGGTAAATAAATATACTGGAATCTCTTCAGCCATTTTGTTAGTTCCTTTCTGATTATTGTGTAACTATGTTAAATACATTTAAGCAAGTCCGAAGAGCTCTTCAAGCTCATGCTCGTGGATATCTGTTCCGATAACAACGATACGTCCTGTATAGTCAGGCTCGCCATCACGAATCTCGTACTCGCCCGGAACCATATCAAAGTAAATCCACTTGCCGTCTGTGCCCTCTACCATGCCCTTTGAACGAAGAATCTTGTCATCTTCCACAAACTGCTTAAGGATTTCTTCGAGCTTAGCGCGCTCAAACTTGTGAGGTGTCTCCTTGCCCCAGCTTGTAAATACATCATCAGCATGATGATGTCCATGCTCATGGTCATGACAGCCGCAGGTGCAGCCCTCGCCGTGCTCGTGATGATGCTCGTGCTCGTCATGGTCGTGGTGATGCTCGTGATCATCGTGGTCGTGGTGATGCTCATGCTCATCATGGTCGTGGTGATGCTCATGCTCATCATGGTCGTGGTGATGCTCATGCTCGTCATGGTGATGATGATGCTCTGCCTCATCATCACCATGACGTGCCTCAGCAAGCACCTTCATCTCGAGATTGTCCTGACCCTCCATAGTCTTAAGAATCTGCTCTCCTTTAATAGCATCCCAATCAGTAGTGATAACTGAAGCCTTTGGATTTAAAGCCTGAATCTGCTTTACACAAAACTCAAGCTGCTCAGGTGTAGCATTCTGGCTGCGGCTTAAGATCACTGTTGTGGCATATTCTATCTGGTTGTTGAAAAACTCACCGAAAGCCTTCATCTGCTTGCTTGCCTTAAGTGCATTTACCACTGTAACAAGTGCATTAAGCTTGACCGGCTGCTCTTTTTCAATATCTATAACAGATTTCATAACATCTGATAATTTACCCACGCCGGATGGCTCGATTAAGATACGGTCAGGATGATACTTTGTAATAACCTCATTTAAATTCTTACCAAAATCACCGACCAGTGAACAGCAGATACAGCCTGAGTTCATCTCAGTAATCTGAATGCCGGCATCCTTTAAAAAGCCACCGTCTATACCAACCTCACCGAACTCATTCTCTATGAGAACTATCTGCTCACCCTTAAAAGCCTCATCTATCATTTTCTTGATAAATGTAGTCTTTCCAGCTCCAAGGAAACCTGAAATAATGTCAATTTTTGTCATTGTAATTCACTCCTTTTCTTTTCACTAAGTCTTATTTTACTAGCAATAATACAAATATGCAAATTAAATTTTTATTATTAAATTATGTTGACACATAACAAAAGAACTACCGCACGCGGTAGTCCTCTCTAATACATTAATTGTATTTTCTTTTTCTAGCTGCTTCAGATTTCTTCTTACGCTTTACGCTTGGTTTCTCGTAATGCTCACGCTTACGGATCTCCTGCTGGATGCCTGCTTTTGCACAGTTTCTCTTGAATCTGCGTAATGCGCTATCTAAAGTCTCGTTTTCTTTAACTATTACACTAGACATAACCTAAAACCTAACCTCCCTCCAGTTGTGTATTGTGCATCAACTGTTAGGTATCTATACTTAATTGCACTAACATGTATTTTATCAAAATATCCGGATTTGTCAAGATAAATCCGGATATTTTTTCAAGAAATTATTATTTTAATTATATCAGGTAAAACATCACTCCAAAATGACTCTAATCAAGCTTGATAAAGATTGATGTTTCCTTTTTCAGTGAATCTGCAATCTCATAGTTTTCATCCATCTTGTGTGAGATATTGTCCATATCCTCAACAATAAGCTGTGTACTGTCAGCCGCTGAAACCACTCCGTTCACACCCTCATTTATAGCATGTGATATGGTGTTGATTGAAGAAGAAATCTCAAGCATGGACTGCTTAAGTGAATCTGTCTTCTCCTTGAAATCAGTCATGGTACCCTCAATGAATGAAGCCTTGTCGTTGTACTCCACACCAGACTCAACAAATCTCTCAAACTCCGGAAGAATCGAATCATTAATATAGTTGACAAGACCATTGGCGTTGTCAGAAAGATTGTTAACCGAATTGGTAACAACCGCATTGATACGCTGGATATTGTTGGCTGCCTCCTGACTGGCTGCAGCAAGCTGGCTGATCTCACTGGCTACAACCGCAAAACCTCGGCCTGCCTCTCCTGCCCTTGCTGCCTCAATAGAAGCATTTAATGCCAGCAGATTGGTCTGACTTGCAATGTTTAAAATATCATTGGTAAGTGAATTGACCTGCTTTACGCTGTTGCTATCCTCAATAGCCTTCTGCAATACCTCGAGAATCTCCGAAACCTTCCTGTCTGTTGACTCCATGTTTGTACGTGCAACAGACTCCATTGACTGTGCATGAGCCTTCATATCCTTGGTGTATCCGGTCAGTTCATCTGTCTTTTCAGCAATAAGCTCAACCTCTTTTGCCACATTATCTGTGTTGGTATTGATAACAGATGCGTTTTCAGAGATATCCTGCATGGTAGCAGACAGCTCCTCTGTTAAAGCCGAAAGATCGGACACACTGCTGTTGCTTGTCTGAACACTCTGACGCACATCATCGACAACCCTCTCCATCCTGGCCGAGTTTGTGACAACAGCCTTGAATATAGCCTGCAGCTTTGTCATAAAGACATTGATGCCCTTGCCTACGGCGTCAACCTCAGCATTGTTGATAGGAGTAACCCTCTGTGTCAAATCGCCCTTCTTGTTATCAATATTGACTATGATGCCGTTGATTTCCTTCTGTGTACGAAGCAGAGGCTTGATAACCATGGTGACAACAGCAAAAACAACAAACAGTAATGCAATTATACTTACTGCAATAGTAAATGTACATGTGACAACAGATGCACGATAAGTACTTTCGAGGCTCTTTCTCTCCCCCTGTGTAACAGAATTGACATGCTCACGCATTGACGAAATAGCTTTTTCAATGTTTTTAGTATATTTTGCAATAGAGCCATTTGCCGTTTTATACGCTTCCTCGTTTTTACCGGCGGCAGAATAGGCCATTACATTGCCACACTCCTTGACCAGGCTTGTATAGTTTTCACAGATAATTCTATAGTTTCTCTTGGTCTCCAAGGTTACATAAGGATTATAATCATCAAGGAGCTGCTTTAGCTTTTCCTCGTGATTTCTCACTTCACTTACAATATCAATCATTGATGATAGATCTGTCGATATAATATGAGACAGTGCCAGTGTATGAATATTCACGGTCTCCATCTCAATATCATTAAGCATCTCCGTGCCAACCATTGAGGTGTCCACAATCTGAGAAGCAGCATCATTTACCTTTGATAAATTTTTAAGAGATAAACCACTTGAAATAACACTTACAAAGCCTACAATAAAAACAGGAATAAGTATCAATTTTGTACTTAACTTTTTCTTTCCCTTGACCTTTGGTTTGTTAATAACCTTTTGAGCTTTTTTTGTGTTGAGAGTTTTTTTAACTTTTGGTGCTTTTGCAGGATTTGCTGCTTTTGCTTTCACCTTTTTTTGTTTTACTGCGCTATTTTTAACAGCGGCTTTACTTTTTTTTGAATCTAATTTCATGTTATATACCCCTCTACTCAGCTACAGATTGTGTTATCCCCGCAACAAGATTATCCATTATCTCCTGAAGAGCTGTATTATCAGGATTACCGGCCGCCATTTTTTCGCCAAACTCCGTCGCAGCATCCCAGTAAGAATTTCCAACTCTTTGGAGCTTTCCGTACTGTGCCTGATCCATAACAGCCATAATAGCAGGAACCTTTTTGACCGCATCATCTGCGGCTGCCACTTTATTGGCAGGGCCTACATTCTTCATCTCAAAGCGGAGCTTCTGGTTATCCTCGTTTGTAAACCACTGGGCAAGCTTATTTGCCCACTCAGGATACTTGGTGTATGCATTTACAGCCATATATTTATAGCCTTTAAACGATGACATCTGAATCTGCTGTCCGGCACATGTGTATGTAGGCAGCTTTACAGCACCATAATCATCGCCCCATAATTCCTTGATTTTTGCTGCATTCCAGCATCCGCTGACACCGGCAATAACACTTCCGTCCTGTACTCCTGCAATAAAATCGTCCTGTACGCAGTTCTTAAAGCCCGGCTTAGCCGCAATATCAAGCATAGCCTGTGCTATATCAACACCCTTGATGTTCGTGATGATAGAATTCCAGTTGCAGTGGTTTGTCACACCATCATCATTCACGCCAAAATCAAGCCCTGTATTTCCAAAAAATGAATACAGATACCAGCCTGAGCTCCAGTCCATAGTCAAGTACTTACCATTGGCCCCTGCAATGTCGAGCATGCCATCAAGCGTAGCCACATCGCTGTCTGAGAAATAATTCTTATTGTAATACATAAAATATCCATTGTCAGCGGTCAGCGGATATCCATATAATTTGCCATCGATAGTGGCAGCCTCAACCGCACCTTCATCGTCAGCCTTTTTAACGGCATCCACATCCTCTATCTCATAAAGAGCGCCTCCCGCTGCCATAGAAGTTATCTGGTCATCCGCTATAGGGAATACATCCGCACCATTATGCACATTTGATAATATATTATCTCTGGCATCAGAATCCTCTGACTCCTCGATAATTATATTAAAATCAGTTCCTTTATTAGCCTCCTTGAAGCTTTCAATCAACTGTGTAGTAATATCCACATCATCCTTCGAACACCAGACGTGCATCTTTACTTCCTTATCCTTCGCTTTATCCGAAGAATTCTCCGTCGTCCCCACCTGTGTATTGTCATGTGATTTATTTGATACTCCGCATCCAGTAAGTAATGAAACCCCAATGGCAGCCACAAGTGTTGCAGCTATTAACCTCTTCATACATATTCATCCTTTCAGTTTAATCTCAATTTATAATTTAGTACAATTTTACCATACTTTCACAAAAAAAAATAGGTCTAATTTGATTTTTTCAACAAATTTAGACCTATTTTTTAAAAGATGCATTTTAAAGCACTATATAAGCATTTTTGTTACTTAATCATACCTGAAAGTGCGTCCTTTACTGAAGCAATAGCATCAGGAATACCTGCCGGGTTCTTTCCACCGGCCTGAGCCATGTTAGGGCGTCCACCGCCGCCACCGCCTACCTTTGAGGCGATTGCCTTGATTAAGTTTCCTGCATGCGCACCGCTCTTTATGGCAGCGTCTGTTGCCATGGCAACAAGATTTACCTTGCCTTCATTTGAAGAAGCAAGCACGATAACTCCCTCGCCAAGCTTTTCCTTGAGAGAATCGCCAAGATCACGCAGTCCGTTCATATCAACGCCGTCAACACTTGTTGCAAGAAGCTTGATGCCGTTTACATCAACTACCTGATCCATAACATCGCCGAGCGCATCCTTTGCTGCCTTGCTCTTAAGAGACTCATTCTCACTCTGAAGTGCCTTCATCTCAGCCATCAGGTGCTCAAGTCTCTCTTTGAGATTGGCAGGAGTTGATTTAACAACCTTAGCGGCCTCCTCAAGCTCCTTCTCCATATTGCTGTAATAAGCGAATACATTGTCGCCTGTGATAGCCTCGATACGTCTTACACCTGCAGCTACACCGCTCTCAGAAAGAATCTTGAATACCTTGATATCAGATGTATTCTTTACATGTGTACCACCGCAGAACTCCTTTGAGAAATCGCCCATTGATACGACACGTACCTTTTCACCGTATTTCTCGCCGAAGAGAGCCATGGCACCTGTCTTTTTAGCCTCATCGACAGTCATGATATCTGTGCGAACTTCAATAGCTTCGTTGATTTTCTCGTTTACGATATCCTCAACCCTTTTAAGCTCCTCAGCAGTCATGGCAGAAAAATGAGAGAAATCAAAACGTGTTCTCTCAGCATCCTGATAAGAACCTGCCTGCTCTACATGTGTGCCGAGTATCTCACGCAGTGCCTTCTGAAGCAGATGAGTGGCAGAGTGATTTCTGCATGTGTTTGTTCTTGTTTTTGTATCAACAGAAAGTGTAGCCTTCTCGCCTGTGCGGATCATACCCTCTGACACATAACCTACATGTGCATATCTGTTGCCGACAACCTTTACAGTATCCTCAACAACAAATGTACCGCTCTCAGTCTTTATGATACCCTTGTCACCCTGCTGACCACCCATTGTGGCATAGAAAGGTGTGTTTGGCACGATTACAGAACCCTTATCACCATCTGAAAGAGCCTCGACTACATCATCCGATGTGGTAAGGAAAGCAATCTCAGCTGTGTCAGTAAGCTTGTCATAGCCTGTGAACTCTGTAGTAATTTCAGAATCTATATCATTGTAAACATTGGCATCAGCACCCATATAGTTTGTTTCCTTGCGGGCTCCTCTTGCCTTCTGTCTCTGAGCCTCCATACAACTCTCAAAGCCAGCCTCATCATATGTGAAGCCCTTCTCCTCGAGAATCTCTGCCGTGAGGTCTACAGGGAAGCCGTATGTATCGTAAAGCTTGAATGCATCCTCTCCTGAAAGCACCTTGACACCGTCAGCCTTCATGCGTTCTTCCATATCTCCAAGGATACCAAGTCCCTGGTCGATAGTCTTTGCGAACTTCTCCTCTTCCTGAGTGAGCACCTTAAGGATGAAATCCTTTCTCTCCTCAAGCTCCGGATAACCGTCCTTGCTCTCATCAATGACAACCTGCGCGATTTTGCCAAGGAATGCTCCCTGTATGCCAAGTGTACGTCCGTGCATAGCGGCACGTCTGATGATACGGCGAAGCACATAGCCCCTGCCCTCGTTAGATGGCATAACTCCGTCAGAGATAAGGAATGTAGACGAACGGATATGGTCTGTGATAAGACGGATAGAAACATCGTCCATCTCATCGACATGATATTTCTTGCCTGAAAGCCCGCAGACCTTGTCACGGATAGCCTTCATTGTATCAATATCGAATACCGAATCAACATCCTGCATTACAACAGCAAGACGCTCAAGTCCCATACCTGTATCAATGTTCTTGTGCTCAAGCTCAGTGTATCCACCGTGTCCGTCACCGTTAAACTGTGTGAATACATTGTTCCACACCTCCATGAAACGGTCACAGTCACAGCCTACCTTACAATCAGGCTTGCCACAGCCGTACTTCTCACCGCGGTCGTAGTAAATCTCAGAGCAAGGACCGCAAGGACCTGCGCCATGCTCCCAGAAGTTGTCACACTCACCGGTCTTTGGATCTCTGTAGAAACGTGTAATACGATCTCCCGGCACTCCTACTTCCTTAGTCCAGATATCAAATGCCTCATCATCCTCACCGTAGATGGAAGGATAAAGCCTGTCCTTTTCAAGACCGAGCACCTCTGTCAAAAACTCCCATGACCATGCGATTGCTTCATGCTTGAAATAATCGCCAAACGAGAAGTTTCCGAGCATCTCAAAAAATGTAAGATGACGAGCTGTCTTACCTACATTCTCGATATCACCTGTTCTGACACACTTCTGGCATGTAGTCACACGGCGTCTCGGTGGAACCTCCTGTCCTGTGAAATATGGTTTAAGCGGTGCCATACCTGCATTAATAAGAAGCAGACTGTTGTCATTGTGAGGCACCAGTGAAAAACTCTTCATTGCGAGATGTCCCTTGCTCTCAAAGAACTCAAGGTACATACGACGTAATTCGTTAACGCCATAACTCTTCTTCATTACTTGAATCTCCTATTCTTTTGTCTTTGCGTCCTTCATTTTACGAAGCTTTACCCCTATTAAAGCCCCACAAAAACCTATGGCCGCCAAAACAATCATAATAATAACATATTGTGCTACGCACATGAAAAAGTCCCCCATAATTACCCTCCTAAATTTATTGAACTAATTTATTATAAATGAATTTGTGAAATAATTCAATAGTTCTCTCCAAAAGCGAACGTCTGATTTTCACGTTCAATCTCAATCACCCTGTCAGCCATGTCCTTATTACTCAACCTCTTCTTGTATTCGGCGATACCACTATAATCCTGCCACATGTGCATAGGGAAAACAAACTCTGCCGAGGTATTTTGTAAAAAGAAATCAAAGCCCTTGAACTGATACTCCATAAGCTTTGGATCCATCGGGAAAAACGCCACGTTTATTGGTTTTTCCGAAAGCTTTTTTATCTCATGTCTGAAGGCTCTGCGCACTCTGCCGTTTATCAGGTCTCCTGCGCCATCCCACTCCCAGTCGTTTAAATCACCGGCATGAAACAGGCTCACACCGTTTGAGGCAACATAAAATGCCACCCCGGCATCGGTGGATCTAAGTGTCATTATATCCAGATCATCAACATGATATGTATTGTCAGGTGAAACAAATGTCACCCTGTCCCTGACAGCGGGATCAATGCCATGCTTTGACAGAAAATGCGGACTGATACGGATATCCTTTGAAAAAATATAATGTATATTCGGATATTTGTCAGTCAGACGCAAAATATCCATATCATAATGATCCTTGTGGCTGTGACTTGCAAACATATAGATTTTTGTATCCTGCTCATAAGATGGCAGCTTACCGGTAAAATGCATACCCTCCACCTTGTCTCCATCAAAATAATCAAATATAAGCACCTTGTCATCAAGTTCCACAAGAAAACAACTGTGATGTATAAAAATTATCTGCATGTAACCTACTCTCTTTCACTTTTTTCTCTCTTTCCGCAAAGAAATCAGTCTTTATGTATCATTATGCTATCTTTATGCTATATAGTCAACTTATATTTCGTATAATAAGGGTCAAAATACCTTTTGACCCTCATATCATTATATAATTATACAAATCATGCCGCCATTTGAGTCATTCACAATCTTTTGCATGGTTTCCTGAAGCTTTATCTGGCACTCATCATCCATCTGCATTATTTTGCTTCTTATTCCGTCCTCCATAAGCTCCCCGACAGACTTTCCAAAAATATTAGTCTTCCAGACTCCACTGTCACTGTTTTCACCATTTTTTATGTAATCTATCAGATCCTCTGCCTGTTCCCTGCTTCCGACTATCGGCGCTATCTCGGTCTCGATATTAGCCCTTATCATATGTATTGACGGTGAAATAGCCTTCATTTTTACGCCAAACTTGTTTCCATGGGCTATAAGCACCGGCTCCTCCATTCTGATATCAGACAGCTGTGGCATCACAACACCATAACCCTTCTGCTGCACCGATGAAAAAGCATCCTTAATCTTTTCGTATTCATTCTTTTCCTCAGTGAGTGAAAGAATCAGGGAAATCAGCTCCTTTTCCCCGGAAACAGTCACACCGCACAGCGCGGAAATATTCTCGTAGTAGTACTTCTCTGCAATCTCAATTTTAACCTTTACCACACCATCAGACAGCCCCATCCCGGCAAGGGATACCGCTTTTAATATATCCCCATCCGATTCAGGCATATCAGTGCTCATCAGTGCGACATCCTTCAGCTTTGAAGCCCTTGCAAGAAAAGTCTTTGCATATGTAATTACGGCCTGCTTTACATAATTGTCATAAGGCAGAAGCTGCACCCATTTCGGTATATCATAGTCCACTCTCGTGACTGCAAATTCATATAAGAGCTTTTCCATAATATCTGTAATCTGTCCCATGCAAAGCTTTTCACAGTCTATTGGAATGGCAGCCGCTTTATAATCTCTGCAAAGTGACTCGCACAAAAGTCTCGTTTCTGCTGCAAAAGGCTTTGTAGTATTTACCACAATTACAAATGGCTTTCCTGAAGCCTCAAGTTGCATGACGGTTTCTCTTTCTGCTGCCTCATAGCTCTGTCTTTTTATATCGCCTATGCTGCCGTCAGTGGTTACAAGTACAGCCACTGTCGAATGCTCCTCTATTACCTTTTTTGTACCTACAACTGCAGCCTCCTCAAAAGGTATATCCTCGTCGAACCATGGTGTTTTGACCATACGCTCGCCGTCCTCCTCGAGATAACCGACAGCATCCCCAACTGTAAAGCCCACACAGTCCACAAGGCGTACCTTCACAGCGCTGCCATCATCCAGACTGATAGTAACCGCATCCTGTGGAATAAATTTCGGTTCAGTCGTCATAATAGTCTTTCCTTTGCCTGATTGCGGCAGTTCATCGACTGCACGCTTTTTAGCATACTCATTGTCCATCTTCGGGATGACACAAAGCTCCATGAAATGCTTTATAAATGTGGACTTGCCTGTGCGCACAGGACCGACGACACCTATGTAAATCTCGCCGTTTGTGCGGCATCTGATATCTTTATATAAATCAAACTCTTTACTGTCCATATTACTGCCCATAAAAGCTTCCTCCATACACTTTATTCTATAATCAAAGTGTATTCACCTGCTCTTTGAATTATTACACATAAAAAGGCCACAGGCTTCAAAACAGATAACCTGTGGTCTTTTGTAATAATATATAGTATTTTAAACCAAACTACTTAGCAGCCTTTTTCTCACATCCTGCTGTCTTGCCTGTAGAAGCATCAGCTGTTTCTTTAGCATCTGATTTGTCAGAAGCCTCCTCAGGCTCCTCTCTCAGACGTGCATACATCTGCATACACTTGTGGAGCTTCTTTGCAAGCTTATTGTCTATCTGCTCAGGAGTAGCTCTCCACTGCCAGTTGCCACCGGTAGTTGAAGGAATGTTGATACGGGCCTTTGAATCAAGTCCAAGCAGATCCTGCATAGGAACAATAGCCATATCGGCAACTGATGACCATGCCGCACGCATCATGCCCCAGTTGTAGCCCTCCTCCTTTGTGAGGTTTAAGTAATCCTTTGCAAACCTTACGCAATCCTTTGGAGCTGTCTTCATCCAACCCATAACTGTGTCATTGTCATGGGTACCTGTGTATACAACACAGTGCTGCGGATAGTTATGTGGCAGATAATCGCTGTCTTCTCTTGAATCGAAGGCAAACTGGATAACCTTCATGCCAGGGAATCCTGAATCCTTTAAAAGCTTCTTTACGGAAGGTGTGAGGAAGCCGAGGTCCTCCACGATGATAGGAAGCTTACCAAGCTTCTTCTCATTTGCATAAGAACTGTGTGTCAGCGCCTGTGTAAGATAATGCTTATTTTTGAAATGATATCCAATAATCTCTTCTAATTCTTCTGTTTTTTTATTCATGTTTCGTCCCTCTCAATACCGGATACAGGGGAACATCCGGATCAGCCGGCCCTGTACCCTGTATCCCTGTTTTTATCTACAGCAGTTATTTCATCCTGCGGATTGCTTCTGCCGCGTCACCCACGGTCTGAATCTGTTCTACTGTATCATTGTCCAGTTCTATATCATATTCTTCTTCAATACCCATCACGATCTGAAAAATATCCAGCGAATCCGCACCCAGGTCATCCACAAAAAAATAACCGGGCTTTTCACTACT
>OGIK01001335.1_pt1 | contig 22976 bp, 12 predicted proteins | sample 1571781 | NCBI WGS metagenome assembly OGIK01 (sample SAMEA2581956, study PRJEB24529) | metagenome | biome: Human gut stool | place: China | collected 2011
ACGTTGTCTCGGCAATAGTTGCAAAGCCTTCGACTTTAGTCGAGGGTTGTTTACTTGGTCCTGTCCGAATCCCGATCTGAAGACCAACGACCCCAAAGTCGCCGCCTGGCAGAAGGAATATCTCGGTCACGACTAAACGTCCCGCCGCCCGCGGCCGTCCTCTGAAGGGACGGCCCGTCGGTTTTGTCGGGCAATTCCTTCGAGCGGTGATGCTTTTTGGAAAAACAGTCGTAAAGCTGTCGGCAGGACCGCACATCAGGAGCCGACCATGCAGCGCCGAACGTTCTTCACCGCTTCCGCCGCCCTCGCCCTCTCGACGGGCATCCCCGCCCTCGCCTCGCCGGATTCCGCCCCGGAGATCCTCCTTCCGAAATCCTCTTTCGATCTTCGCGTCTTTACGGCCGAATTGGTCGCCATCGACTCCAAGACCGGATACGAAGAAGGCAACAACCGCATCATCGAAATCTTTGCCGAGCGCTTCCGCTCGATCGGCTGGTCGGTGGAAACGCCCTACTGCGCCGAGCGCGGCAAGGCCCTGCTCGCAACGAACCGCCCCGACGCGAAACGCTTCGACATCGTGTTTTGCGCGCACACCGACACGGTCCAGCCCGTGGGAAGCGCGGCCAAGCATCCGTTCCGTCTCGTCGACGGCATCGCCTACGGCGCAGGCGTCGCGGACGACAAGAGCTCGCTCAACGCCGTATGGTGGGTCGCCAAAGATCTGCCCGCCCGCGTCACCGACCGCCTCGCCGTCGCGGTCGTTCTTAATCCCGGAGAGGAATCGGGGTCGAAAGCGACTTCGGCCTTCCTCCGCGGCGTTGCGCAAAAGTCCGACCGCGTGATGGTCTTCGAGCCCGGACGCGGGGAAATTCCGGGCGGCGGCTTCGTCAAGGTCCGCAAAGGCGCGGTCTTTCTCAAGGTTCGCTTTCGCGGAAAGGCCGCCCACGCCGGCAACAACCCGCAGGACGGCCGCAACGCCATCACGGCGATGGCGCTTGCGATCCCAGCCATTCAGGCGGTCGCCGCGAAGTATCCGGGCGTCACGATCAACGGCGACCTCGTCTCGGGCGGCACCGCCGTCAACACGATTGCGGCCGAAGCGGAAGTGACCTTCGACGTTCGCTTTGCCGACAACGCTTCGCGCGACGCGGTGCTCTCCGACATCGAAGCGCTTTGCCGTCAAGGATTCCTCGAAGGCGTCCGTGCCGAAATGGTTCCGCCCGGCGCATCAAGCGCCATGGCCGAGACCGAAGCTTCGCGCGCCCTCATGGCTCTGGTCGACGGTGCGGTCGCGAGCCTCGGACAAGCCGCTCCGAAATGGCTGACGGTCGGCGGCGCGTCGGACGGCAATCTTTTTGCCGAGTACGGCGCGGGCGTCGTCTGCGCAATGGGCGTCGTGGGCGGACAACTGCATGATCCGGCAAAGGAATGGTCCGACCTGCGCACGGCTCGCGACCGAGTCCGTCTCGCACAGGCGACGCTCCTAAGGATGGCAGCAAAGCGAAGGGGGTGAGCTCACAATCAAACCGTCCCGAACTTCTCATTCTTCCCCGCGTTTTTCCTTACGTTCGACCGTCGATCTGTTACAATACGCCCACTTTTGAGAGGAGCGCGCCCGGTGTCAGGCGCGCTTCTTGCTTTCTTCTTTAAAAATTTCATCCGTTCCCTCACCGTCATGGCTTCGCCCTACATTGCCACCGCCGTCAAGGCCGCGCGCCGCGCCGCTCAAGAAATCACCGCCGCCGCTCAGCAACTCGACCGTCTCGCGATCGACAACAAGTCGGAAAACGACTTTGTGACCGCTGCGGACCGAGCCGCCGAAGAGGCCATTCTCAACGTTCTCTCGAGCGCCTATCCGCGCCACGCGATCCTCACGGAAGAACGCGGCCTCGTGGGCAACACGAAGAGCGAATGGATGTGGATCGTCGACCCGATCGACGGCACGACCAACTTCATTCACGGCGTTCCGCAGTATGCCGTCTCGATCGCGCTTTGCCGCCGCGGCGAGCCCGTGGTCGCGGTCGTCTACGACGTCGCCAAGAACGAACTCTTCACGGCCGTCAAGGGGGAAGGCGCCTTCCTCGACAACCGCCGCATCCGCGTGTCGGACAACGCCGAAATGCGCCGCGCCCTGATCGGCACGGGCTTCCCCTTCCGCAAGGGCGACAACTTCAAGGACTACATGCAGAGCTTCATGCGCGTGACGCAGGCCACCGCCGGCGTCCGCCGTCCGGGCGCCGCCTCGCTCGACCTCGCCTGGGTCGCCGCGGGCCGCTACGACGGCTTCTGGGAGTCCGGCCTCTCGAAGTGGGACATCGCCGCGGGCGGTCTCCTCGTCTTTGAAGCGGGCGGTCTTCTCACCGACCTCGAAGGCGGCGAAGAATGGCTCGAAAAGGGTTCGGTCTGCTGCGGCAATCCGAAGATCTTCGGTCAGCTCCTTCCGCTCGTGGGCAAGCTCCCCGCTCCGGAAGCCAAGACCGACGAAGCGAAGGAAGAACCCGCCGCCGAAGGCGACGCGAAGTAATTTCGCCTTTCCCTTTCGCAAAGCCCGCCCATGCGCGGGCTTTTCTTTGGGGGTTCTGACGACCCCCGCCCGTCTCCCAACCGCGACACTGTGGAGCCCGTGCCCGTGACCACTTACGATTCGGATCAACTCGCCCGCTTTACGCCGGCCATGCGGCAGTTTCTCGAGATCAAGGCCCGCTACCCGAACACGCTCGTCCTCTTTCGCATGGGGGACTTCTACGAGACCTTCTTCGAGGACGCCGTTCTCGCCAACCGCCTGATCGGCATCACGCTCACGAAGCGCGGCAAGGACCCCGACGGCAACCCCATCCCGATGGCGGGCGTCCCCTTCATGACGCTCGACCAGTACATCGCGCGTCTCGTGCGTCTCGGCGAATCGGTCGTGGTGGTCGAACAGCAGGGCACGCCCGGCAAAGGCATGCTCGAGCGCAAGATCTCGCGCATCGTCACGCCCGGAACGCTTACCGACACGGCTTTGCTCCCGCAAAAGAGCGACTCGATTCTCCTTTCGGTCGCCCCGCCCGTGCGCCGCGGCCAACCCTGGGGCTTTGCGTGGATTACGTTGAGCAGCGGCGAATTCCGGGGCGCGAGCCTCAAGGACGCCGACCTCGAGACGGCGCTCTCGCGCATCGCTCCCTCGGAAGTCCTCATTCCCGAAGGGGAAAAGGCGACGCTTCGCGAGCGCTTCGCCTGCGCCGTCACGCCCGTCCCCGACTGGCACTACGACGCTGAGCGCGGTACGGAAACGCTCAAGGCGAAGTTCGAGCTCGACAACCTCGACGCCTGGGGGGTCTCGGAGCGTCCGGAAATCCTGCGCGCCGTCAACGCGCTTCTTGACTACACCTCGGAAACCCAGGTCGATTCGCTTCCCTTCATCCTGCCCCTGCAGATCGAAGAGGAGTCCGACACGATCGTGATCGACGCCGCCTCGCGGCGCAATCTCGAGATCACCGATCCGATCCGCGCCGACTCGGCCGGCCCCACGCTCTTTTCGGTTCTCGACGGCTGCCGCACGTCGATGGGAAGCCGCACGCTCAAAAAGTGGCTCAACAATCCCCTTCGCTCGCGCGAGAAGGCGCTTTCGCGTCAGGCCGCGATTTCGGCCTTCTTTGAGGACGAAGCCCTGCGCGAAGCCGTGCTCGACCTTCTCAAGACGTTGCCCGACCTCGAGCGCATCACGACGCGCACGGCCATGAAGAGCGTCCGACCGAAAGAGCTCGCCTCTCTTCGAGACGCCCTCCCCGTCCTCGACAAGCTCGCCGCGCGCCTCTCGGGCCTCGAAGCTTTCGCAGCGCTTACACCGAAACTCAAGCTCGACACGGCGCTCTTTCAGAAGCTCGACGCCGCGATTCTCGAGGAACCCGCGACGCTTCTTCGCGACGGCGACGTGATCAAGAGCGAATATCACCCCGAACTCATGGACCTGCGCCGTCTGCGCGACCATACGGGGAACTTCCTGATCGACCTTGAAGAGCGCGAACGAAAGGCGACGGGGATTCCCACGCTCCGCGTCGAATACAACCGCGTGCAGGGCTTCTACATCGAAGTCTCGAAGGCACAGTCGGCGAACGTTCCCGCGCGCTACACGCGCCGTCAGACGCTCAAGAACACCGAGCGCTACATCACGGAGGAACTCAAGGCCTTCGAAGACAAGGCGATTTCCGCGAGGGAACGAAGCGCCGCGCTCGAAAAGGCCCTCTACGACCACCTCGTCTCGGAGCTTGCCGTCTATGTCGACGGCCTCATGAAGGCCGCCCATGCGGTCGCGGCGCTCGACGTCTTTTCGGCGCTCACCGACCACGCCCGCCGCTTTCACTGGGCCGCCCCCGTGCTCTCGGAGCGCCCGATCGTGAGAATCGGCAAGGGCCGCCACCCGGTCGTCGAGACGGTGATCGAAACCTACGTCCCGGCCGACTGCGTGATGGGAGACGGGCGCCGCTGCCTCATCATTACGGGCCCGAACATGGGCGGCAAGTCCACCTACATGCGCAGCGTCGCGCTCATCACGCTCCTAGCCTGGATGGGGAGCTTCGTGCCGGCCGAGAGCGCAGAAATCGGTCCGATCGACCGCATTCACACCCGCATCGGCGCTTCGGACGATCTCGCCCGCGGACGCTCGACCTTCATGGTCGAAATGACGGAGGCGGCCGCCATTCTTCATCAGGCGACCGACCGAAGCCTCGTTTTGATGGACGAAATCGGGCGCGGCACCTCGACCTTCGACGGGCTCTCCCTGGCGAGCGCCATCTGTCACGAACTCGTGCAGCCGATCCGCGCCTTCACGCTCTTTGCGACGCACTACTTTGAAGTCACACAGTTGGCGGGCCTTCTCAAAGAAGCCGTCAACGTGCACGTGAGCGCCGCGCAGGACCGCGACAAGATCGTGTTCCTGCACGAAATCAGCGAAGGGCCCGCGAACCAGAGTTACGGGATCGCCGTCGCGAAGCTCGCGGGCGTGCCTGCGCGCGTCGTGCAGCGCGCCAAGAACTACATGAAGGAGTTGGAGCGCCGCGACTCGATGAGTTCGGGCGACATGCCCGACCTCTTCACGTCGGTGCGCCTCGCCGAAGAGGCCCGCAAGCCCGCGGAACTTACGGACCGCCAGAAGGCCCTGATCGCCGCCGCGGAGTCGATCCTCGCGGTCGACGTCGACAGTCTGACGCCGCGCGAAGCGCTCGAGCGCCTCTACGACCTGCATCAGCGCGCGCTCGAAGCATCGACTCTCCAATAAGGAATCTTCGGTTGTGACGCGCCCCTCGGACTTCGCCTTCTTTCGACTGCTCGCCCGCTCGGCGTCGCTCACCGACGCCGCGCGCTCGCTCTCGATGACGCCCTCGGCCGTGAGCCGTCGGCTCGGCGCGATCGAAACGAGGCTCGGCGTGCAGCTCGTGCTTCGCAACACCCGCAGCATGCGGCTCACGCCCGAAGGCGAGCGCTACCTCGAAGCGGCGGAAGCGATCCTCGCCGAGACCGAAAGGCTCGAGGCCGACATCGCCTCGCGTCCCCTCGGGCGCCTTCGCATCTGCGCGTCGTTCGGATTCGGGCGCACCCACATCGCGCCCGTCGTCGCGGACTTTGCGCGGGCGAACCCCGACGTGCGGGTCGACCTCACCCTCACCGACCGTCCGGTCTCGATCATCGAAGAAGGATTTGACGTCGGCATTCACCTGGGCGTTCCGCACGACTCGCGCCTTCGCGCCCGAAAGCTTCTCGCAAACGACCGCATTCTCTGCGCGTCGCCCGCCTATTTGGAAACGCACGGGCGGCCTCTTCTGCCCTCGGACCTCGCGCGCCATCGCCTCATCGAAATCGCCGAGGACGAAAACACGGTCGGCCGTTGGACCCTCACCCACCGAAAGACGAAGAAGGTGGTGAACCTCGCCGCCGTCCCGGTTCTTCGGAGCAACTCGGGATCGGCCGCGCTCGACTGGTGTCTCGCGGGGCTCGGTATTGTGCTCAGAAGCCGCTGGCACGCGGCGGCGCCTCTCGCCGACGGACGTCTCGAAGAGGTGCTTCCCGACTGGCACATGCCCGCGGACGTCTACGCCTACTTTGCGGCAAAGAAGCCTTCCGCGCAGCTTCGCGCCTTTCTCGACGCGATGGCGTTGCGTTTCGAGGCCTGAGAAGCGTCTCCCTGAGCATCCCATCTTTGCGTTTTTCTCACGGATGTTGTGAGAACTCCGCTCTTTCCCGCCTTCGGTTTCGGCACTACACTTTTCCCTTGACAGCCGCGCCCAACCCCCGCCGCGCGGCGGCCCCGACAGGAGACACCCTCGTGACCCAAGCCCGAACGCTCTATCGAAAGATCGTCGACGCGCACACCGTGAAGACGATCGACTCGGACACCGTCCTTCTCTATTGCGACGCGCACTTCGCGAACGAATACACGTCGCCCCAGGCCTTTGCGGGCGTCGCCGCCCGGGGCCTTCCCGTCCTCTCTCCCGACTCGCACCTCTGCGTCGTGAGCCACATCATTCCCTCGCGCGACGAAAGTCCCCGCCGCATCTACGACGCGGCGTCGCTCAAGCAGGCCGAAACGCTCGAAGCCAACTGCCGCCGATTCGGCATCAAGGCGTTCTTCGGCGCGAACGACCCCGATCAGGGGCTCGAGCACGTCGTCATGGCCGAGCGCGGCCTCGTGCGTCCGGGCATGGTCGTGATCTGCGGCGACAGCCACACGACCTCCCACGGCGCCCTGGGCGCTCTGGGTTTCGGCGTCGGCACGTCCGAAATCGAACACATTCTCGCGACCGAGACGCTCGTCTACCGCCTCGCCTCCTCGATGAAAATCACGATCCGCGGCAAGCTCTCGCACGGCGCGACGGCAAAGGACCTCGCGCTCTATGTTCTTCGCAAGATTTCCGCGGGCGGCGCGCTCGGATGCGTCGTCGAGTACGAGGGCGAAGCGATCGGAGAGCTTTCGGTCGAAGGCCGCATCACGCTTTGCAACCTCACGGTCGAAGCGGGCGCCCGCGGGGCGCTCGTCGCCCCCGACCAAAAGACGGTCGACTGGGTGCTCGCGCACGCACCGGAACTCAAGGGCGAAGAAAAGGAAATGGCGCTCGCCTACTGGAAGACGCTCAAGGCCGATCCCGACGCCGAATATGCGCGCACGGTCGAAATCGACGCCGCCGAAGTCCGCCCGACCGTCACCTGGGGAACGAGTCCCGACCAGAACGTCTTCCTCGACGAAGCCGTCCCCTCTCCCGAATCCTTCCCGGATCCGGTCGAACGCGAAGCGGCCGAACGCGGCCTTCGCTATCAGGGGATTGCCGCTGCTCAGAAGATGTCGGACGTTTCCGTCGACTACGTCTTCATCGGCTCCTGCACCAACGCGCGTCTCCCCGACCTCGTCGCGGCCGCCGAAGTGTTGAAGGGCCGCCGTCTGGCGCCGGGCGTCAAGGGCATGGTCGTCCCCGGATCCATGCGCACGCGCCGCGACGCGGAAGCCCTGGGGCTCGACGTCGTCTTCAAGGACGCGGGATTCGAATGGCGAAAGCCCGGCTGCTCGCTCTGCCTCGCGATGAACGAGGACGTTCTCGAGAGCGGCGTCCGCTGCGCGGCGACCACAAACCGCAACTTCGAAGGCCGCATGGGGCGCGGATCGCGCACCCACCTCGTGAGTCCCGAAACGGCTGCGGCAAGCGGCGTCCTCGGGCGCTTCGGCACGGCCGAAGAACTCGACCGTTTCATGCCCCGCACGAACGACTGAGAGGAGAGAAAATCATGGAAAAACTCATCACGCTCGAAGCCGTCGCGGCGGCCCTTCCCTTCGACAATCTCGACACCGACCAGCTGATGCCCAAACAATTCCTGCGAGGGATCGACAAGTCGGGACTTGCCAAGGGCATGCTCTACAACATGCGCCACCTTGCGGACGGCTCCGTCAATCCCGAGTTCGTTCTGAACCGCCCGGGCTGGGAAGCTACGAAGATCCTCGTCGCCGGACCCAACTTCGGCTGCGGTTCGAGCCGCGAACACGCCGTCTGGGGCCTGATGCAGTACGGCATCCGCGCCGTGATCGCGCCGAGCTTCGGGGAGATCTTCTATTCGAACTGCTTCAACAACGGCCTTCTCGCCGCACGCGTCACGCCCGAAGCGGACGAACGCCTGCTTGCGCTTTTGTCGGCGCCGACGCCGCAGACGCTCACGGTGTCGGTCGAAGACCGCACGATCACGACGGCCGCGGGCGAAGTCTTCCCCTTCACGATCGGCGAACGCCACCGCACGATGCTCCTTGAAGGGCTCGACGCCGTGGAGACCACGATGAAGGACATGGACGAAATCCGCCGTTGGAAGGAAGCGCACGAAAAGGCCTTCCCCTGGATGGCGGGCCTGCCGGGACGCAGCGCCGCAGGAAGATAAGCGCAAGGCGTCGCCCTCAGCCGGGCGACGTTGAGTGAAAAGACAGGAAGGCCGCCCGATTTTTCGGACGGCCTCTGTCATTTTGCGGGGCGCCGAGGCGCCCGCTTCGTCAATCGCGGACGAAGACCGTGCGGCCGTTCACGATCGTGCGGTCCACGCGGATCTCCCGCATCTTGAGGGGATCGCGGGTGAAGATGTCGTCGGAAAGGAGCGCCAGGTCGGCGGCATAGCCCGGAAGGAGCCGTCCCTTCGCGTTTTCTTCGAAGCTCGCAAAGGCGCTTCCCGCCGTATAGCAGTCGACCGCCTCTTCGACCGTCAGCTTTTCCGAGGCGTAGAAGCCGTCGGGCTGCCCTTCGGCGTCGCCCTTCAGGTCCCGACGATTCACCGCGCAGTAGAGGTTGTCGATCGCGTTGATGTCTTCGACGGGGCTGTCGGTGCCGAGGCTCGTCGGGATGCCCAGGTTCAGCATGGTCTTGAAGGCGTAGCTCGTCGACGCCAGTGCCTCGCCCACGCGGTCGGTGACGACGTGCATGTCGTAGTGGAGGAAGATCGGCTGAATGTGGGCGAGAACGCCCATCGAGGCCATGCGCTCGAGAAGCGGACGGTCCGTGATCTGCACGTGCACGATCCCGAGGCGCATCGGGTTTTCGCCGTTTTGGCAGAAGGGTTCGTAGGCGTTAAGCACCCGCTCGATCGCACCGTCCCCGATCGCGTGGATCGTCGCCTGCATGCCGCCCTTCACGGCCGTGCCGACGAGATCCGCGAGCGCATCGGGTTCGATCGTGCCGATCCCCGAGGTCGAGGGATCGTCCGCGTAGGGCGCGCGAAGAAGCGCGGTGCGCGCGCCGAGACTTCCGTCCACAAAGAGCTTCAGGGGCCCGACTTTGTTCATCGGGTGGCCCGCCACCGTGCCCGTACGGTTGCCCGCACGGAGGAAGTCTTCGAGCCCCGCCTTTTCCATGAAGCAGCACTGATGATTGACCCGCACGCAAGGGTTTTCTTCGAGCACTTCCGCATAGAGCGAGAGCACGTCCCGCCAGTTGTCGCCTCTCACGTCCATCGTATGTACCGACGTCACGCCGCACTCGGCCGCGTGCGCGAAGGCTGCCAACAGCGCCTCGCGGTCGGCATTGCGGTCGGCCGCAGGCAGAATGTGCGTCACCTGCGCCGCGGCGTTCTCGCGGAAAATCCCGGTCGCGCGGCCGTTTTCGTCTCGGTCGATCGCGCCGCCCGGAAGGGCCTCGGTTTCATCGGTGATGCCCGCCATCTCCATCGCCGCCGTGCTCGCCACAAGAATGTGACCGCAGGCGCGCTCGAGAATGAGCGGGACGCCCGGCGCCGCTTCGTCGAGGTCGGCGGCGCAGGGAAGACGGTGTTCGTCCTCGAAGTAGTCCTGATTCCAGCCCATGCCGTGAATCACGGTCCCCGCCGCGGGTTGACGCTCGACCAAGTAGGCGCGGATGCGGTTCTTTAGGTCCGCGATCCCCGTCGTGCCGTGAAGCTGAATGTCGCGAAGCGTGTGGCCAAGCATCAAGAGGTGGCAGTGACTGTCGTTGAAGCCCGGCACCGCGGTGCGGCCTTCGGCGTCGATCACTTCGCAGTCGGCGGGCGCCGCCGCGGCCACCGCGGCGTTCGTTCCGACCGCGCGGATGACGCCGTCGACGGCGAGAAGGGATTCGGCGAAGCGTCCGGCGCCGAGGTAGACGTGCGCGTTTTGGAGGAGAAGATTGTGTGTCATGATGAAAACTCCCTGCATTTCTGAAAAATTCGTCTTGTCCGTTGGCGTTTAAAGTCGGATCAGCCGGCCGCGCCTTCGGCCGCCAGGGCCGCGCGGCGTTCCGCCTCGAGCGCTTCCACGTTGCGGCGGAAGAAGACTTCGTAGACGACGAGGCTCACCGCGGGAACGATCACGTTGAGAAGCGCCGTCACCGGGTCGGCGATGATCGTGCTTGCCAGAAGCGCCGCCATCACGAGGATCACGGTCCAAATGAGGTAGGGATAGGCCCAGACCTTGTAGGGACGGTCGACCGTCGGCATGCGGCGGCGAAGGATGATCACCGCGTAGAAGGTGAGCGCGTTGAAGATGATTCCGGAGACCGCCACGAGGCTCGTGAGGCTCGAAAGATCGCGAAGCAGCACGAGACCGATGGAAATCGCACCCGAAGCGATGATGGCGTTCACGGGCGTGCGCAGTTCCGGATGGAGAACGCCGAGCGAGCGGACCATCGCGCCGTCGCGGGCCATCGCGTAGTAAACGCGGGGGAAGACCATCACGCAGCCGTTCAAGGAGTTGAAGATCGCAAGGATCATCGCCGCCGAAACCAGGACGCCGCCGTAGGTGCCGAAGAGCGTCTCGGCCGCGGCCGTGCCGAGGTAGAAGTTCCCTTCCGAGACCATCGCGGCGATGACTTCGGGCGAAAGGACGCGGAAGATCGAGTAGTTGAAGAGGACGTAGAGAAGCGCGACGCCGACGATCGAAAGGAGGATCGCGAGCGGAATGTTGCGCTGCGGATTCTTGATTTCTTCGGCGATGCTGTTGAGGTTGTGCCAGCCTTCATACGCCCAGAGCGTGGCGACGACCGCGAAGGCGACGACCGGGAGGAACGCGGTGAGCGACGGCGTTTCCGAGGGCATGGCGAGGAGGTCCGGCGACTCGGTCCCGAAGAAGAGGCCCGCGATCATGATGAGACCGATCGGGAGGAGCTTCAGGACCATGAAGACGTTCTGCACGAAAGCGCCCGTGCGGATCCCGCGGATCTGAACCAGCGAGAGCGCCACGATGGTGCCGACCGCCACGACCTTCTGCGCCAAAGCCCCAAGCGGCAGAACCGTGGCGAGCGCTCCGGCGAAGGCGACGGCGAGCGCCGCGATCGACGCGCTCGAAGAGAGAATGAAGTTCGAGAAGCCGCTCACGAACGCAGTGCGTTCGCCGTAGGCTTCGCGAAGGTAGACGTAGCTTCCGCCGGCCTTCGGCATCATGGCGCCGAGCTCGGCGTAGCAGACGCCGCTCATGAGCGTGATGAGACCGCCCACAAGCCAAACGAGAAGAGAGAGACCGAGGCTCATCTCGCAGCGCGCGAGGACGATGCCGCCGATGTAGAAGATCCCCGAGCCGATCATGATGCCGGCGAGGACTGAGATGCCGCCGAAAAGGCCGATTTCGCGACGCATGGCCGTCATTTTGATTCTCCGAAAGAAGGTTTTGGATGGCGCCGTCGGTTGCATCCATATCGACGCAACCGACGCGCCGCTTCTTTCGATCGGGACCTCCGCGTCTTTGCGAAAGGCGTCCCGAGACGGTTTGTTGAGCGAAACGCGCCGACTGGATCGATAGCTCCTCCGAAGGTTTGGGACGGGCGCTTCTGCGCTCCAACCCTTGCCGACGGGAGTCGCAGACGTCTTTCGCCTGCGCCCAACTCGTCGAATCCGCCGATTCGACCGTTTCGGCGGTTTTGCCTTTCGCGAATCCTCTCGGGCTGCCGCCTCCGATTCGCTACTCATCGCAACCGCGCCTCTATCAACCTAAGGCCCCTTCACTATCACGCAAAAATTGCGGGAAGACGCGGCCTTCGCGCGGCTTTTTTCAGAAACATGCGCTTTTCTTGACGGAAATGCGGCGAACTATGCCGAAGTACCTACAGACAATCTTCTATTCGCCAGCACTCCCGACCCGCGCCCCACGGAAAACGGGACGCTCGAAAGCGTCCCGCTCCTTCTTCTGGAAGCCGTCCTCCCGCAACGGACCGGTTGCGCGGAGGACGGAGGCGTCATGCGCAATCAGCGCTTCGCCACTTCCATGCCGGCGATGCGGCCGTTGACGATGCAGTCTGTCGTGGCGTTCGAGCCGAGACGCACCGCCCCGTGCACGCCGCCCGTGGCCTCCCCGGCGGCGTAGAGCCTCGGAATCACCTTGCCGTCGACGTTGACGACTTCCGCCCTGGGCGTCGTGTAGAGACCGCCCATCGTGTGGTGCACCTTGAGCGAGAGGCGCGAGACGTACCACGGCCCTTCGGTGTGCGGCTTCATCTTCGGGTCGACCACGGGACGCCACGGATCCTTGCCGGTTTCGATCGAGCGGTTGCGACATGTGCAGTTGTTCGGCCGCCCGCGTGATGTTGCCGGTGCGGCTCACGACGAGAAAGGCCTTCAGATCGCGAAAGTTCATGGTTCCAACTCGAAAAATACCCGTGGAAGGAATCCGAAGACTCCTTCTCTATTTTCAGGCATTCTGCGCTTCGTCGTCGGAGGCGCTCCAAAATTCCCGCAGACGGTCCGACAGGCCTCCTTCGCGAAGCGTCGGGGTTGACGCCGCCCGCAGAAAGACTTCTTTTCGTCCGAAGATCACGGCTCCGCGCTTGGCGCGCGTGATCCCCGTGTAGAGAAGTTCGCGCGTCGCAAGACCCGATTCGGCGTCTTCGGGAAGAATGATCGCGACCTCGTCGAATTCCGAACCCTGCGACTGATGAATCGTCATGGCGTAGGCCGCGTCAAAGCGCGGGAGAAGCCCCGGCGCAAAGGCGCACTCCTTCACCGTGGGCCCCTTGTCGCCGAACCATACGATCGTCTGCGCGGGATTCTCCGGATCGGGGAGGCACACGCCCACGTCCCCGTTGAAGAGCCCGATCGTGTCGTCGTTCGTGCGCACGATGAGGACGAACCCCGGGAACCAGTCGCCCTCGCGCCCGAGTTCGGACGAAACCGCCTCGGCCGCCCATTCGTTGAGCGCCGTCACGCCCGCGCGGCCCGCGCGCTGCGCGGAAAGAAGTCGGAAGCGCGCGAGCGCGCGCCAGACCGCGTCGGCGTGCGAGCGATAGTCGTCTTCTCCGTCAAAAGAGCCTTTCTCGACCATCCTTTGCACCGAACGAACAAAAGGCTTGAGCTGACGGCGCATCCATCCGCGAAGCGCCGAGCTGATTTCGCCCCCTCGCCCGATGGCGGGCGCGCAACGCACGTACTCCGCACTGCTCTCCTTCGTTGCCGTTCCTTCCTCCCAGGACGCTTCAAGCGCCTCCGCGGGCGCGTCGGGGTCGTTCACGAGCCGCGCGAGCCGTCCCACGGGCGAAGCCGCGCCGTAGCGGCGGGAGACCGTCAGAAACGCCCGGCAAAAGCGAAGCGCCCCCTTTTCGTCGGCAAGGTCCGCATAGACCGCCCCCGGCCCCACGGCGGCGAGCTGATAGGGGTCGCCCAGCACAATCACGCGGGTGCGTTCGGGGTCGACCGCGGCAAAGAGCTGCGAAGCGAGTCCCACGTCGATCATCGAGGCTTCGTCGACGACGAGGACGTCCGTTTCCATCGGAGCCGACGCGCTCGGTCGCGAAGCGCCCGAGACGGGCATCGTGAGCCACTTGTGAATCGTGTGCTCGCGAATGCGGGTTTTGAGGTCCGAAGAACGGATCGCGGCCCCCGCCTCGCCCGCCCTTTCGTCAAAAAGCCGTGCGTAGCGGGCGATCCCGTCCGAAACCGACTGCATCATGCGGCTCGTCGCCTTCCCCGTGGGAGCGGCAAGCGACACGCGCAGCATCGGATTTTCGAGGAATAGCAGGAGAAGCATCTTCACGACGCTCGTCGTCTTCCCCGTTCCCGGCCCCCCGCAGACGACCGTGAAGCACCGCGTCACGGCGGAAAGCACCGCCGCGCGCTGATCGGCTTCGCTTTGCTTCGCTTCCGCCAAACGCCGAGCGCGAAGCTCCGGCGCGAGTTCCGGAGCGAGCGTTGATTCGACCCAGGCGCGGTCGGCCCCGGCCATCGCGTCGAGCAACCCCGTCTGCGCCTCGGTGGCAGCGACTGCGGGCATCGCGGCGAGCCGGCAGAAGCGTTGCGCGAGCGTCAATTCTTCGAGGAAGAAGCGCTGCGGATAGAGACGTCCCGAGTCGTCGTAGAAAAAGGGAACGGATGCGCGCTCGTCGAGTATGAGCGTGCGGCGGACGTCCTCCATCAACGATTCCCGAGAAAAGACGTTTCCCGACACGGAGAGGCGGAGTTTTTCAAAACGCGCGCAGGTCTCTTTCGGCACCGCGATGCAAAGGCTTCCAGCCTCCATCGCCGCCGCAAGAAGACGCATCGTCTCAGAAACGAGCGTACGGTCGTCATCGCCCACGGCCACGCCCGAACGTTCGACCGCGCGCAAAAGGAGTTCCCCCATCACGACGTAGGGCGTCTCGTCCGCGGTCGTTTCGTCGGAGAGCGCAGCCTTTTCCAAGTTTTCGTTCTTCTCTTCGCTCATCTCAGTCCCCCAGCATTTCTTCAAGGATCTTCACGCGCTCGGCCACGTCTTCATAGGGGAGCACCGCAACGCCGCGCCCGGCCGAAGCGCCGCGCACGAAGAAGTAAAGGGCGCCGCCCAAGCGTTCCTCGGCCCCTTCGCCCAGACGGGCGCGCAAAAGGCGCTTCGCCGCGGCGAGGTAGCAGAGGTACTGAATGTCGTAGTGGGCCTCCTTCATGTGAAGCGCCACGGCGTCCTCCGCGTAGAAGTCCCGCCAGTTCTTCGCCTCCGGGAAGGCTTCGCGCAGCGCCGCGTTCGCGGCGAGGTTGTCGGTCTTCCAGTCGAGAATCCAAATTTTGCCGTTCGCTTCGAAAAGAAGGTCGATCGACCCGGTGAGGTAGCCCGAGAGCTGTTCCTCCGTGAGTCCCTTCCAACCGAGTTCCGCGGCCTTCTTCGCAAAGGCGGTCTTCGAGAGATTCGGCTTCGTGTGGAGAAGAAAACCGTATTCCGAGCGGCGGCATTCGGCCTTCAGATCCTTGAGTCGGAAGTCCGGAAGAATCGGAAGCGAGAGAACCGAGTCAAAGAGCGTGCGCAGTTCCTCGAGGCGCTTTGCGCCTTCGGGCGAGAGCCGGTCTTCGCCCGGCGTCTCGGCCGGGAGGCCTTCACCGCGGCGCACCAGATCGGGCGTGGCGCCGAGGATCGAGAGAAGGTAATTCCTCTGCCGCAAACGGTTTCGACGGATTTCGTCAGAGAGTCCTGGATCGGCGAGTTCCTCGTCGGTTGCGAGCACGCGGCGGCATTCGAACCCGTGGAAGTCGACCACTTCGAAGAGTCGGTGGATCGTGACGCCCAATGCGGCGCCCGAGCGCCAACGCGCCATGGGCGATCCGTCCTCGATTCGTCGGCGCAGTTCCAGGGATTCGTCGTCCTCGGTTTCGTCCTCCCCGGAGAGCGTTGCGCGATCGTCCCGGTGCGCATCGGCATGCGCGCCGAAGAGGCCCTTCTTCAGGGCCGTGTAGCTCGTCTGCACCCAAGAGGGATCGACCCTGCGCACGGACTCGGGCTCGGGAAGAGCCTGCGCTTCCGGAGATTCGAGCATCACCGGCACACCGTCCTCCCGGGGCGCCCAGGGCGCGATCGACCAGTAGGGGCCCGTCTCGTCCGTCTGAGGCTTGAGCGTTTCGGGGTCGACCGTCATGCCGGGATGTTCGCCCGCAAAGCGTGCGGCCGTTTTCGACCAGACGTCCGCAAAGTCCGCGGCGCGCCCGAGCATTCCCTTTTGGAATTCGTCCCAGACGGCGAGATACTCGTCCCGACACCAGCCCGCAAGGTTTTCCCGCGCGGCGAGGGCATGGAAGAAGGCCGAACAGGAATGGGCGTAGAGCTCCTTCCCGCCTCCGTTCCACTTCGGAAGGCCGTAGAGCGTCAGGCGTGCGGAGGCGCGGGTGAAGGCGACGTAGAGAAGTCGCACGGACTCCTCGATCTGGGCGCGCTTGAAGTCGGGGAGATCCTTGGGCTTCACTTCGCCCGGAAAGAGGACGAGCCGTCGTTCGCCCGCCTCGTCGCGTTCGTGGACCAGGGGAACCGCCGTGTTTTTGACGGGAGATCCCCACCAACAGCCCGGCAGATAGACGATCGGGTACTCAAGCCCCTTGCTCGAATGAATCGTTTGAATCACGACGCGGTCGTCATTCGAATCGGGTCGGACTTCATAGCCATCGGGCACGGTCGGCTCCTTCCCTTTGGCGATCAGCTTTTCAAAGCGCCGCACGAGCCCCGAGAGGGTCTTGGCGGACTGTTGCATCCCGAAGAGGAGTTCGATCAACTGCCGATAGTTGGCGAGCGCGCGCTCGCCGCCCGCTGCGGGCAGAAGACGGCGTTCCGTTTCGCAGACGCGGAAAAGTTCCCCGAAGGCCGCGGTGAGGCCCGAACGCCTTGCGCGCTCGGCCGCCGCCTCCATCACGCCGCGCAGGAAAACCAGACGTTCGGTGCGCTTTTTCTCGTCGGTGTAGGTCGAGAGTCCGTCTCCCACGATGCGGGTTGCGCGGGCGGCCTCGAGAAAACTGCGCTCGGAAGGCATCGCCATCGCTTCGAGGACCGTGCAGAGTTCCTTGGCCTCGTCGGTACCGAAGACGTTTTCGTCGGAGGGGAAACGCACCTTTACGCCCCGCGCCAGAAGGGCGTCGTAAAGGGGCATCCCGTCGGCGCGGGTCCGCACGAGAATCGCGATGTCGCCCGGGCGCAGGGCACGCCCCTTGACGAAGTGGCGGTCGCGTTCCGAGAGCATCGAGGCGATTTCGTTGGCGATGTCGTCCGCCTCCCACTGAAAGAGTTTGTCCTTGACGGGTTTTTCAAAGTCCCCGAGGCGCACGACGAGCGCAGGTTCGGGACGAAAGACCCCGTTTTCGTCGACGCGGATGAGAGGCGGCCGGTCTTCGTTCGCCGCCACGGCGTCGTAACGAATGCCCGAACCGAGGAAGGTGCCCGGGCGCTCGAAAAAGAGATTGAAGAAGTGCATGAGCACCGGCGTCGTCCGGAAGTTCTTCGCGAGCTTTCGGTGCCGCCCGATTTCGTCCGACGCCTTCCGATAGGTCTCGAAGTCCGCGTTTCGGAAGCTGTAGATCGCCTGCTTCGGGTCGCCCACGAAAAAGACCGTCTTCCCGAAGGCGGGGTCCCCGAAAAGCGTGGAGAAGATCCCGTACTGCAGGGGATCCGTATCCTGGAATTCGTCGATCAGGACGACGTCGTAATGACTGCGCACGACGGCCGCAAACGCTGGATCGGCCTTGAGCCCGGCTTCGGCGCGAACGAGCATGTCGTCAAACGTCTGATACGTGGCCTCGCGCTTCAGGGCCTCGTAGCGCGCGGGCGCCCAGGTGAGGAAGCGCGAAAGCATTTCCTCGTAAGCCGCGGCGTTTTCCGCATCCAGATTCTTGGGAAAACCTTCGTCCGAAAAAATCGCGCGCTTTCGGGCCGATTCGGGTTCGGCGGCGAGTTTCGAGAGGGCCTTGTCGAGCTTCAGGTTTTGCAGCGCCCGGAAGGCTTCGGTGCACCCGTTTTCGTTTGCGCGTCTCGCTTCGAGCCGCAGGAATTCCTCCACGGTGCGGTCGAGAAGATCGTTTTCCTCTCCGGAGTCGACGCCGTAGCTTCCGCCCGACGTGAAAACGAAGTCCGAGAGCGTCTTCTGACAAAACGAATGGATCGTGAGGATCACCGCGTCGTCGAATTCGCGCACCGCACGGTCAAGCCGCTCGCGAATGAGATCGGGATCAAGTTCGTCCCAACGCTCGAACTGCTCGAGAAGATTCTTGTCGGTGGGCGGGACGCCCTCGGTCACGAGCTTGCGCACGGCGATGAGCTTGCCGCGGATGCGGCTCTTGAGTTCCGCCGTCGCCGCCTTCGTGAAGGTGACGACGAGCATGCGCCCGATCGCGATCCCGCGCTCGACGACGAGACGAAGCACGATGTGCTCGAGCGAATAGGTCTTCCCCGTCCCGGCGCTCGCCTCAATCAGGGTCCGGCCGCGAAGCGGGTCGTCGAGGAGCTTGAAGTCCCCGTTCGGATCCTCGTCCGTCTGCGGCTCCGCCGCGCCGGACTGCGCGGGCCCTGCAGCCGCCGGGGCAAGCTCCTCCGCGACGGGCGCAAAACCGTCCGTAGCCGACGCCTCGAAAAAGGCTTCGGGCTCGAATTCGCCCCCGACGGGCAGCGCCCAGTCGTCGGGAAGATCCGAAGGCATGTCTTCGGGCGGCACTTCGATCCAATCTTCGTTCCCGCCGATCTCCGAAGAGGGAAAATCCGCGGGCACTTCATCCTGCCAAAGCTGCAAATCCTTTTCCTTCACGGGATTCTCCTCAATAGTTGCGCGCAACGAGCGCCTCCACGCTTTCGGCGAGGGAGGTCAGTGCCTTCTCCCGCTTTTCCTCGGGTGTGCACTCGGGTTCCTTCTTTTTTGAAGTCTTCTTCTTTGTGCTTTTGCCCTTCTTGGGTTGGTCCGATGCCTTTGCCTCGCCCGACGATTCGGACTCTTCGTCGGAAGGCGTTTCGGTCACCTCCACCAGAAGTTGAAGAAGCGTCCGGATTTCATCCTCCACCCCCGAACGAAGCTCGCGGGCCTTCTTGATGTCGAGTCCTCTCCAGAAGACGCCGTCCTCGAAGGAATCGGGCCAGATAACGGGATGGTCGAAACTTTCGTCGAGGAGTCGAACGCACTGCCGCAGAACCTCCGCGGCCTCGTCGGCCTCCATCGGTTGATAGCGCACGAACACCACCCTCTTGTCCTCCTTCTTCAGAACGCCGAGCGCCGTTTCGGCCCCCGCCGCCGAGAGGAAGACGTGCGTGAGCAGGGCTTCCTTTTCCGCACGGTTCGAATCGGCGAGAACGAGCTGCGCGGAGGTTCCGTCCGCTTCCGGATAGACCCGGACCTCGCCCGTCAGACGGCGCACATGCCGCCCCGCAACATTCACGTTCATGAAGACTTTCGTCTGCGTCCGGCCTTCGGTGATCTTCCTCCATGTTTGAGAGAGTTCGTCCGCCTCGGCGATTTCCTCGTCAAACCACCAACCGCGAACGCCTGGATCACCGTAGACGGGATTTTCCGCGAGAAGCCGCGTCGCGCGTGCAACATCCGCGCCTTCTTCAAAGAGCCCCCGCAAGAGACGCTTTCGCATCACCTCCTCGAGGCGCGATTTGGCGGGCGTCACGCCCGTTTCTTCGGAGGTTTCGAAATCCTTTTCCCGGACGCCCGTCCGACCGGAGAGCCACTTGCCCGGAGACGTCCAAAAGCGCAGGAATTCCTGCCAGCGCACCGTTCCGTCTTCGGGCGGCGCAAGCACCGCATCGTCGGCAAAGGGCGAGGGATCGCCGCGCCGATCCGTGAGGCGCGCGACCTCGACGGCCGCAAAGAGTTCGGGATCGCGGTTCGTCCAGAAGCGAAGTCCCTCGGGGCGGAAGTTTTCTTCGGCGACGCTCGTGAGCGGAAGCCGCACGCGAAGGGCGTCCGAAGGCGTGCTTTCGGGAAGGAGCGTGAGCAAAAAGCGCTCGAGCTCCTCCACGACGACCGAAGGAAGCGCGGGCTGCGCCGGATCCGTTCCGATCGACCAGGAGACGTAGAAGTTCGAACGGGCCGAACGGAAGAGGTCCGCAAAGACGTTGCGGTTATCCGCACGGCTGTCGCGGTCGCCCGGACGCCGCAGCGACCGGATTTCACCCTTGGGGCCCGCGGCGGTGAGTCCCATGAGGTCGAACTCCTCGAAGTTCGAAAGCCCGGGGAAACTCGAATTTTCCGAGAGCCCCAGGCAGGCGACGACGCGGTACGGGAGCCCCCTGAAGGTCGACATGTCGGCGACCGTCACGGCGTCTCTCGGCATCGCACCCGTCACGGGGTCACCGAAGGAAGCTCCGAGCGCCGCGCGGAAGGTCTGATAGTCGACCGGAGTTTCCGAACCGATCCCCTCCTCCATGTCGATGCGAAGGTGCGCGATGACGCCGAGAAGTTCGTCGCGCGCCGCCTTCACGTCGGCGCCCGCGAAGAAGTCGTTCACGACGGTTTCGGTGAAGGCCGCCCAGTCCCGAGCGCCGGGAGCGGCGTCGTTCACGGCGTTCCAGGCGACGCGGGCGTCTTCGAGACGCTTGTAGAGCGTGAGAAGCGTTTCGAGGAGATCGGGACGGTCCGACACCCGTTCGTAGTGCGCGCGCGAGCGGCGCACCGGAAGCGTTCCCGCCCAGTCGACCGCGGGACTCTCGTCAAAGAGGAAGCCCGCCGAAAGACGTTCCAAGGCCCGCGAGAGCGTGCCGTCCAGGGCGCCGCGCCGTTCCGCTTCGCCGTAGGCGCCGCCGAACGAAGCGCTGAGCTTCTCGCTCTGCGCCGCAAGCTGCGCTTCGGAGAGTCCTTCGCGAAAGCCCGCGTCGTTCACCCACTCGCGAAGGATCGACAGGTCGCCGAAGGTGAGGCCCAGGCTCTCGCCCACGACGGGAAGTTCCAGCCAGGATTCGAAGGCGGAGAGCGTCGTGAGCCCCGAAAGAAGGTCCAGGAGCTGCAAAAGGGCCGGGGCCGCGCTGTTTTCCATCGAGAGCGGCTTTCCCACCATGCGGAAGGGCAGCCGCCGCTCGGGCGGCAAGGCCGTGAGCACCCCTTCTAAAACGGGCGCGAAGGTCGCCACGTCGGGTGTGGTGACGAGAACGTCGGAAGGCGTGAGCGTCGGATCTTCGGCAAAGAGTTCCGTCAGATAATCGACGAGGCTTTCGGCTTCGCGCACGGGCGTGGGCGCCTCCACGAAGCGCACCGAACGGTCCGAGGGATCGGGCATCGAACGTTCGAACAAATCCCCTTCGTCCGCGCAAAGAAGCGAATCCTGCGCGCGGGTGAGAAGCGTGGGGGCTTCGTCGCCGGCAAAGCGCAGATAGAAACTGTCCGTTTCGCCCTCTTCGTCGGCGCGAAGGTCCTGCAGACGGTTGCGAAGGAAGGAGAAGGGCTTTTCCGCCGGAACGTTCGCCACTTCGCCGCGCGCGTCGGGAAGCGCTTCCGCAGGCGGCGGCACGTCCGCCGTGAAGCGCCAGAGACGGTCGAGCGTCGCGCGCGAACTCGCCGCGTTGCGGCGCAGGTATTCAAGGGCGGGCGTTCCCGCTTCGGCCGCGGCGTCGAACCAGAAGCCGTTGGCGGGCTGCATGAGGTAGAGCCGCACCGTGCCGCGCTTTCCGATTTCCTTGAGGAAGGGAAGCATCAACGGCGGGACCGTGAAAGGCAGAAAGACGTGAAGATTCTCACCTTCGGGCGAGGCAGCGAGCACGCGCTCGATGTGCTGAAACTGCAGGGCCCGGCGCCAACCGCCCTCGCCCGAATCGGATTCGTTCGCCCTTTGGGCTTCCCTTACGATCTCCTGCCACAAGGCCTTCTGCCAGGGGAAATCGGGGTGGCGCTCAAGCGCCGCCTCTTCTTCGCGCATGGCGATCGAGAGACTCGCCTCGGGAAATACCGCGGGCGACACCGCGCTCTCGTCCGTCCAGCGAAGAAGCCAGTCGAGACGGTAGGAGGCGTACTTCGTCAGAAGCTGCGAGACGCGAAGCGCGAGCTTGTAGCGCTCCGATCCGCTTTTTCCCTTGAGAAAGCGCTCGAGCCGCGGGAAACGCCCGACGAACCCGTCGTTTGCAAGCCAGCGCCACACGACCCAGTCGAGAACGCGGCCCGAAAGACTGTTGGCCGCCGGATACCATTTGAGCGACTCAAAGAATTCGTTCGACGAAATGAACTTTACGCCCGCGCAGATGCCCTCCGACTCGGCAAGGAGCTGCGTGAGACGCGCGGCCACCGCTCCCGAGGGAATCAGGATGCGGTCCTCGGCGAAAAGCGGTGCGAATCCGCCCGCTTTGCGGCGCTCCTTCGCGTCCCACTCGAGATTCGTGCGCAGGATCTCCCAAAGGACTTCAAAGGCGTTCGAATAGTAGGTATGGATCATTTTTATTTCCGGCACGGCCCTGGAAAAAGGCCTCTTCGTTCCTGCATTCTAAAGGAGCCGTGCGACAAATCTTTTCGCATGCGAACACAACGGAAGAATAGCCGACGCAATATTGCCCTCAGCAGTACAATCGATTCGAAAGAATGCCATACGGATGTCCGCAATGCCCACTCTTACAGTAGAACTCGAAAAATTCGACGAAGCAATGTTGGAGGACCTTGTCCGGAACACGGGAAAAACCAAGACTGCGCTCGTGATCGACGGACTTCGTTCTCTGTACCACGCATCGCAAGAAGAAGATCGCGTTACTCGTCTTTCCACTCAGGAATTTGAGGCCTTTTTGCATCAACTCGAAGAAGGCGAAAAGGATCCTCAGGTGCTTTTGGCCCGAAAACGATTGTTGAGCGTGAAACCAGTCTGGGAAGACTGATCCGGCGTTGTTTGCGAAATCCTTCGGAAGGTTCCCCTTGGCTACAATGTGCGTACGCCCGCTTTCATAACCATCCGTAGGGAAAACATCCGTATGACGGTCCTCCTCCCCCACCTTCCGTTGGGATAGTCTGACTATTTCCACCTCAGGCGAAGCGGCTCCGTCTATGTCGACAAAACGGAGCTGGTATGCGAGCTCGCATCTTCGTTCGTGCCCGTGCTTCTCATACGTCCCCGAGGTTTTGGCAAATCTCTCCTCGTGTCCACTCTGGAGTCGCTCTTCAGGTACGGCCTTCGCGACTTCCGGGGGCTCGCCATCGAAAAGCTCTGGAAGGATCGAACCTACAACGTAGTGCGTCTCGACTTTTCCGATTGCAAGCAATTTGCCGACGAAGAGGAATTTCGAGAGACCTTCAGCGGCATCTTGCTCGCCGCCTTTGCCGAAGTCGAGGATGTCATGAATTTTGTGTCTTGAGGGATAATAGTCGCCCACGCAGGGCCCT
>OGIK01001359.1_pt1 | contig 22637 bp, 14 predicted proteins | sample 1571781 | NCBI WGS metagenome assembly OGIK01 (sample SAMEA2581956, study PRJEB24529) | metagenome | biome: Human gut stool | place: China | collected 2011
TCAAGGATTCTTATTCTTAATAATTACTTTGGACTAACCATTACATATTTCAGACTGCCGAATTTTGATGTAATCTGCCAACGTCCTATTTTCTGATCCCATCTTACTTTATTCTTTCCAACCCAATTACAATCTACATAAGTAATTGTATCTCCGGATACTCCGGTAACCATAATAGTATGTGGTCTTTTGCATACTATTATATCACCTGCTTTCAATGAATTTAAATTATAAACCTTTGACCATCCATATGGATCTGTTCCTGTTCTTTCGTAGCCTAAAGTTAATGCAAAGCCGTGACACTGCCATGCCTTTCCACGATAACTGCCATTCCATAAAGAATTATTAGGATATTTTTCACGAAGTGATGCAAAATTGTCAGTATTATTTTGATTATTATTAGCATTTCCATCTGGAATTTTAAAAAGTCCGGTAATCCAGCCAAGCTTATATCCCGATGATGTTGGATATATAATCTGCGTTCTGCAAGTTGATAAATCAAGTGCTACTATATTGACATCATCTTTAGAGAATACCGTTCCAATTGTTGCGTTTCCGCTGCTCTTTCTGTATACTGTTCTGCGTGCTCCCGCAGTCGCTGTTCTTGTATCAAAATCATTATTTCCAAAGAACCCTGACATCGATGCATATGCGGTACGTGTACCTCTCCTTACAGGATAGGATACTTTTACCACGCAATTACTATAAATATTTAAAATCGTGCACTTATCGTAATAGCATATATAACCTGTCGATTTTGTCAATGAAACATCTGAATAAGTCGTTAAATTTCCCGAAACATTTCTAGTATAAGTTACTATAGGCAATCTATTTGTCACCGTTGCTGCTTCAGCTGTTTTAGTCGCAGTGATAATTCCATCTGCTCCTCTAAAATTTGGAACTCCTGTAATGGATACTGCTAATGCCATTGCTGCACATACTACTCCTTTGATTATTTTTTTGAAGATATTTTTTTTCATAATTATCACCTTTTCCTTTTCATTAATATCTGTTATACTATGCTCTACAACTTTAAGTTTCATTCTTCGCATTGAATCCACCTCCTGTTTTATTTAATACTACATCATCTTTTTTTAATTTTTACTCACCGTTAACTAAACTTTTTTGAAAAATCTTTTACAATTCCCTCATTCTCCAATTTGTAAACAATAAGTCTCAACAAATATTCTGGCATTCCGCGTTTTCCGTGCTCCCACTCCTGCAATGTTCTTCTTGGAATGTAAAAATATTCTGCAAAATATTTCTGCGACCATTCCGTTGCATCTCTTAATTGAATCAAAATAATTCTTAAACTGTGTTTATCCATAATACACAAACTCTCCTTCCAGTCTTTCTAACCATATATCCCAAAAATCTGCTAAAAAACTCAATAATTTATAAATTATTCCAAAATTCTTTATCATTAAAAAACCTTATCCATTAACCCTTATACTAATATATCCGCTAATTTTACCAAAAAACTCAAAAAGGATTCTGACTTATACTCAAATCAAAATCCTCTATCAATTTTATTCAATTTATTACTTTGTACTATTATCTGACATTATTGCTGCAAAATCATCCCAAAATTTTTCTGACTCTCTGTCCTGTCTTCTCAACTCTGATGCTCTTCTCATATTTACATCTGTTCCAATTCCATTTTCATAACAATATATCAACATATTTCTCTCATCATTATTTCTTGCCAAAATATTTTTACTACACACCTTTTCTAAAATTTTTACCGCTTTTTCTGGATATTTTTCCGTTCCCTCACCATTCATATAGCATTGTGCAAGATAATAATAAAAATGCTTCAAATGATAATCGCACATTATAAAAGCATTTGATAAATATTTAAATGCTTTATCCTTATCTTCTTCAATAATATTTCCTTCATAGTATGCAATTCCCACTTCTTCCATTGCGTCACCATTCCCTAACTCAGCAGCTTTTAAAAAATATGAAAGAGCCTCATACACGTCTTTGTCTACTCCATAGCCATTTTTATAAGAATATCCAAGTTGATACACTCCCTCAGCATCGCCTAATTCTGCTGCTTTATGAAATAATAATATTGCTTTTTCATAGTCCAAGCTTTCATATCGTTCACTATAATAGTACATACCAAGCTTTGTATAAGCTGCTCCACAGCCTTTATCTGCCGCTTTCTTCAACCAATCAACTGCTTCATCAATCCTATTCATTCCATACCAATAACTATCAGCAAATTCTTTTAAAATCTTTCCGATCAAAAACTGAGATTCCAATTTTCCTGCTCTAGCATCTTCAATATTATGTTCATAAATATCTAGAAACTCTATTGCTTTTTGGTCTAGTTCAACCTCTTTACCATCTGCAATTATCACATTTCTTTTCTGTAATTCTTTTAAATCTTCCTGTTTCTTCATAAATATTTTTTTTAATAAGCCCATCTATTTTCCTCTTACTTAAACATATTTTGATAACAAACAAAACCAGCCCAATAATATGGTGCCTCGAATATCCGTTGTTCAAAATCTGCATTCATAATATTATTCAATGTTTTATTCGGAACACTGTCAACTGCATCATTGCTAATAATATAATGATATATCTCACATACTGTCATATTCCGCATTTTCTTTTTTGCGTCCAGCAAAGATTCCTCAACAGATTTTCCGGCATTCCATTCTTCTGAAAACAACTGAAACAATACTGCAGTAGCAAAATCATCAACCTCCCATAATGATGAGACAATATAATTAACTCCTGCTGCCGAAAAAGCAATATGCAATCCAGCAAGATGATTCGAACCATATAACAAACTATTTCCAGAATTACATGCTGATAAAACAACTAATTCAGTTCCTGTAAGATTCATTCTACTTATCTCATCAGCAGTCAATATCCCGTTTCCATATTTTTCCTGCTCGACTCCTGAATCCATCCAATCTATAATTCCAGCAAAAGACAAAGCACTTGAATACCACACATTCTCTATATCTTCTCTTTCTGCAAATCCATGCGTCGCAATATGAAACATTCGATAACCTGATTTAATACAATTTTTCATTGCTCTTTTTCCAATATAGCACTCTTTGCCATATATACTAGCAATACTCTTTGCTTCATATTCACTAAAAGGCAATGGTACAAGATGCATTCCTCTTTTTCCAGACATAATTTCATCAGAATAACTATCTTTTAAACTATAACTTGGATTTCCAACAATACAAACATCTGTCAATTCTGAATCCCCATTAGCATAAAATAATTCTCTCACAGTCTGCATATATACTATTCTACAATCTTGCAGTTTAGGATTCTGCATAAGAATCACATCAAATGGCACATTTGCATCTACCATGTGCGGACAAATGTAAATTGTTTCTATCCCATTAACATTATCCATACAATTGCCAAATAATTTTGCATAAACATCCCTTGCTCTTTTTTTATACTTTCGATGTGAATCTTGCATCACTTCTAAAAACTTTTGTAAACTGTCCATTAAATCCTTAATATTCTTATTTTTATGATATTGTAAAGTAATCTCTCTTTCTTTTATCCAAATAAAACATTCCAGCATATCATAATCATAGGATTGTGCAATATCTTCTGTCGACTGTAAATATAAATCTGATTTTGAAAAAAAAATGTCTATTACAATAGAAAACTCTGGTACACTCTGCTCAAACTCATTAATAGAATAATGTGGTATCTTGTTACGTTTCCCATATTTTGCTGAAAACAGATTTCCCAATTCCGTTAATCTTCTCTGTAAATCATTTATAGTGTCTTTACTTGCAGTCTGAGAAAATACATTACACGACATTTGTGCAATTAAATCCTTAACACTATTTACCTCCTTTAAAATCTCACAAAGCTCTTTATTATTCACGAGCTGATAGTCTCTATACCTTACAATCGTCGGAAGCAAATTCTTATAATTTAAAATATACTCAAATTTTGCTTTATTAGGTATAATTTTTTCTAACGATGAATACGCAAATACAAAAGCAGACTCTGCATTTGAAAGTGCATCTAGCATCCTGTCATTATCTATATAATACTGACATTGCTGAATGTATTTATATAGTTGAATCATCAAATGTTTACCACAATTTTTAAGTTTTGTTTCTTCATTTAATTCTCCATACACTCTTAACAACACTACCATCTGTGGTAAATAAGCGACAAATTCTCCTTCTGGACATCCTTCTTCCATATACCGTTCATACACTTTATCTATAAATTCTATATAATTTCTTTTTTGCATCTTAGAAAGTATTGCTGAAACCAGATCCAATGCTGTTTTTTCTGTTACATATTCGGATCGAAAATCATTTGTTTTTCTTCTTTTTTCCAACAATAGCTCCGCGTTTTGATACACTTTATCTTCTATTGTAACTTTACATCTATCAGCAATATCTATAAAAGAAAAATACAAATTCGATAAATATACGTTTTCGTCCAAATCAGTCATAATTCCTTTATCAAAAATTTTTTTTAAAACATGATAAGCTAAACGATATTCACCTTTCATAGATAATGCAACCGTATAACCATAAAACATCCGATGAATCTCATTCATATCATCAATTTTCATTTCATTTTTCAAATATTTAACGTATAAAAATCTTCCTAAATCAGCAGCATGTTCTAATTGACCAGATAATGCATATGAAAATAGTAATTGATTTAAAAAAAATAATTTTAAATTACTGATTTCTTCAGCATACTCAACCTGATTTAAAATCATCGTACCATAATGAATTGCCACAGCATAATTTCCTAATTTCACATAATATGAAGCAGCCAAACCTGAATACATAATTTGCAAATATTCTCTTCGTTGTATTTCGATTTCATTATCTTCACTTAAATTACAAACTTCCTCTAAAATTTCTTCAAACAATTCATTTGATTTTCCATCAAGCAATAATGACATTAAATCAATCAATAAAATACTATACTGTTCCTTAATTATTTTGAAATGTTCTTGAGAAATATTAGTTTTAACAATGTTTCTAAGATACATATATGTATCTCTACACTGCCGTTTGTCTATATCTGAATCATACAAAAAATGGTATCGTGTATAATTACACTCTACTATCCAATTTAAAAGCTGATATTTTTTTATCCTACCAGCCATTTCTAATGCCTTGTCAATATAAGACAATATCATAATCGAATCACCCTGTTCTTCTGCATAAACAGCTGCATCATTTAATCTAATAATTTCATTTATCAGCTTTGAATTTTTCTTTTTTCCAAACATAAACTGTTCCTCCCAGATAGACGATATCAATCATCAAATATAAGCCAATCCCTGTTTCTCTCTTTAAATATTTCAAACAAAATATTTAAAGTTTTATCATCCTCCACCGGATAATATTCGCAAGAATTTTTCTGGACATTTTCCTGCATAATATAAACATCTTCCGAATCCAATTCATCCACTGACAGCATAAAAGCATATGTCTTATTTTCATACTCTACCGTATCACAAATTTCCATTTCAAAATCTTCTTCATCTGAAGAAAAAATACAATAATTGCCGGCAAGGTCTTCAATTTTCATTCCGTCTTCTCCCTAATAATCAATTCATAATTACTATCTTTAACATCAATGATAATTTCTAAACACTCCTCCATTTCATTATGTGTAAAAGGAATAATTTTCTCTTTCCCATTTTCAACATACACGACCTCATACTTTCCATCACCAAAATATTCATCATCCAATCGAACTGTTAAATGATTACCCTGTAAAGAAATAGAAGAATATTCCGATTGCTGATTGACAAAAACCTGGTTATTTTTATTACCTTCACCTCTAGCTGCTGCAAATTGTAGTTCCGGCATAAAATTCCATAACTTTGCCACCGTATTTTCCAAAGCTTGGTTTACAGATATCTGCAACTTTCCTGCAACATCATTAATTTTAACAAATATATTGTCATGTCCACTTTCACCAATTAACATATCTAAATCTAATAAATTTTTCTCACATAATTCATACGCTGCAACGATACCGATACAAAATTCTTCATAGCAGGATTGACATTGCACCATATGCATTTTAGCCTTGACAAGTTCATCTGAAAGTATCTTTTTTCTTAAATAATAATATGTCAATTTATCTATCTGATTCTGTGTCAAATGATTCATGTCTGTCACCTCCATAAGTTTTCAAATAGTCATCTGCTTAAATCATAAATAATTTTTTCTGCTCGTCCAACAGCAGCTTTCCGAAACTCTTTATCTTGACACATCCTCCTTTTGGTGTCTTCGTATAAACGCATTTCCACTCGAGACGGCCAATTCTTTATCCGCAAAGTACCAAATTCATCTGTAATAACTATATCTTTAACCATTTTCCCTTCATACTCGTCTTGTAGAGCAAGTCGATATGGTTCTCCCCAAGAAAATGGCATTCCAACTATCGGTTCCTGCAAATATAGTTTTTCAAATTCCTCACTCAGAAACCCTGTTGTCTGCTCATTCATTGCATCCACTGCCCATTTCAGGAGGATAGAACTGGTCCTGTTAATATCTCCGCCGATTTCACCATCTCTAAACCATGAATTTCCATTCCCTCTTGCTGACATACGATTTATGTTTTCTTTAAACAAATCATCACTACTTTCCTTAAGCATCATAGGTAATAACGATGTATAACAATATGTAATCATCTGATACGGAATTTCTTTATTATCCATCAATGCCTGTCTAAAAAATCCAAGTACCCTCTTATCAGAATCATTCTCTTCCTTTGCAAGCACATCTCCCAAAACATCCGACGAAGTATTATCTTCCCGTTTATTTTTTGCATTAATTCTTTCGATATCATCCGTATCATCATTTTCAAGCTTTGTTTTTTCAGAATACACTTTATTTTTATTCAGAACATGATGATACGCATGCTGCACTATATTGTACAATAATCCAAATATTCCCTGCTCAATCACAGAATCCTGCAATCCCCTTATACACATTTTAAAAAAATCCTCACATGCCTGATCCAAGATTATATCTGCATAATCCGGTGGCCAGGCAGACTTTCTTGCATAGTTTACTGCTAAATCATAAAATTTGTAATAAATTACCCTGCATACAATATCCATTGCCTGAGAATTATTTCGTATAAGTGATTCAGCCAAACTATTTACAACTTCTGCCGCATCCTCTCCATCATGAATCACTGTCAAATATCTTTCACGGTAATAAGCTCTTGAATCTTGTAACATAATTTTGCTCCTTTACAAACTGTCCTTAGCAAATAAGAAAAATAGCTGTTGTTTTACTTAAAGCTATTCATTTAAATATTTTAACACCAACTTATCTAATATACTCATCGTCATCCCTTTCATCTTCTTCGACTTTTTCTTTGTCGTCTTCCTCCACTCTATCCCCAGTATCATAATCATATTTATCTAATTGCTTATCAAACATCTCTTTTTCTTCATCTGACATATCATCATATCCATATTTTTCACGTATTTTATCCTTAATTTGCTCCTTTTTATCTGTATGTGACATTTCCTGACTAGTATCCATTTCGTCAGTATCATCGTTGTTGTCATCATTATTTTCACTTTCCTTCCTTCGACCAGTTTCTGGATCATACTGTTTTGCCACTTCTTTATTAACATTATTAATTCTTTCTTTCTCTTCATCTGATATTTCCCATGAATTTGCCATGTTCATCCGTCCTTTCTTATTCAATTATATTATTTGGAAACATATATTTTTCATCTGCTCCAGCATCTAAAAACTCATTTCCTTTTTCTGCCAAAAAATCTTCTATAACATCATAATCCAATTTACTTCCCTTAGCACTTGGATAATCTCGAATATTCCATATATGTGTCAGAAAATAGTCGTCATCATCCTTTAACAACTTATCCACATAAACTCCAACATTCTTAATTCCAGAAGTTGGATCAATATGATAATACTGCCCTCCTAATTTTACAATATTCCATGCATGCCCTATGCTTTGATCTTCCCTTAAATATCCACCTACCGTAATACACTCAATTCCAACATCATCCATCATTTTTTTAAATGCCCATGCCAATCCACTACAAATACCTCTGTTTTCAACTAATGGACCATACGATAAATGCGGAATCGGATCAGATGGAACATGTTTGTCATCAAGAGCTAATTCCTTTGCCGCTTTTTCATCATATTTTACTTCTTGTGTTAAATAGCTAAATGCTAAAAATGGCTTTACAAATATAGGTACATTAGCATTTCCTAATATTTTTCTCCATATTCTTTTTACTTCAAAATTTGTCTTATTCTTCATTATTTTAAGTTCATTTTCTGGCATCATATATTGGAATATTAATCTAACTGCATAATCCGAGCTCAAACTATCCAATTGCCAATACTTAATTTCCCAGCCAACCAATCCTTCGAACGAAGATATAATATACGACATTTTTTGATTTAAGTGCTTTTGAAACCTATCAACATCATCTGTCACCACAAAAACAGTTGCCGGATAATTCCCCTTTAATAAATTCCTTACATCAAATTCCCCTCTATCTAATATAATATCTTTAATATCATCAGGCACATTTTCACGATAAGTAATATCAATTTCATAATCCTTTATTATCTTTGTTATTCCGTACAACATAGTATATTTATAAGATTCTAAACATATCAGTAATCTAGGTTCATCACTTAATACAGTTCGAAATATTACTTCAAGTTTCGATGTACATTTTTCAATTTTTATATGTGATTGTTTCTTTATTAAAGCTTGTTTCAGAATTTCCTGAGCACTCAAAAAAACATCCCCTTTCATAATTACATTTATTTAACTCTTATTATATGAATCACTCTCTTGTTCAATAGTAATCTTTCCTTTATTTTCGAAATAATTTATTGATTTCAAATAATTTATTGCTCGTCTATACTCCATCTTCCCTATATTTCTATTTGCAAAACGCCTCAAAATCATGTCATATATTTCCCAAAAAAATTCTGCATCAGAAACAACTGTCTTCCAAGTATATCCGCTGATTGGTTCAACTTTTTCAGGCATCACCAAATACCCCAACAAAGCAGTTCGTAAATCTTTTTCCCATGATATAATCTTCTTTGCCTCTGCATTTTTTACTGAATTTAACTCAATTAATGAATCTTTGACACCTCTTATTTCAAACAAACAGAATACTCCATCTAATTTCAGAAAATCAAACACAAAATCAAAAAATTCTCTTCGTAAAGCAATAAAATCATTTGATTTAATTAACATAGATACGGTATCCACAAATATTCGTATATCCTCTCGAATCTCAAATTGTATATCTTCTGGCAACATAGGAGCTAATGCAAATTTTCCTTTACAAATCAGCTCCATACAATCATCAATTTCATCCAACCAATATTGATAACAATTATTTATTAAATTATAATACATATTTTGAATTATTGCCGATTTGACCTTTATATAAACGCTTTGATCTAAAACGCGCTTAACATTTATTCTATATCTTTTAGACCAAACTGAACCCATTTTTGCTAACATCGTATCCGTCCAACCAGCATGATATATTGCAGCTACACCCGTATTAAGTCTACTTAATTCTCTTATTTGGTTTTCTTCTAAACTTAACGCAGCACCCATTTCATCGCAATCAACTTTAGACGGTAATCGCATAACAATCTTAATGGCAGTATTTTTTATGGCAGTTTCATCTACAGCACTTGGCGATTGATCTATAATCATAAATCCTTCTCCTGCACTTCTCATTTCAGCAATGCATTGACGTACACTGCCAACAGCAGCACCTTGAACATTTCCTGATTCAATCCCAGCATCTTTTGAGCATCTCTTTAAAATATTATGGGCTTCTTCGAGAATTGTAACATGAATCAATTTGCTATTAGGTGCTTTCGAAGTAACTTTTCTATAATTCTTTAATTTTATAATAAGCATACCCATAATCAAAGACCTGGTTTCATCTGATCCTATACTACTCAAATCAATAATTGTATTCTGCTGGAATAATACTTCATCCGAAATGCCTACACTTCTTCCAAAAATCTCTCCTTCAAATCCATTACATAAAGAAGATACTCTATTAACAAGAGCTCCTTTATAGTCTGATTTTGTTTCTTTTGAAAAATTTTCTTCATCAATTACTTTTTCTAAAGTCCTTATTAAATCTTGAAAAGTAGGAAACATACTTCCCTTATTAACAATTCTGTGAGAATAGTCAAGATTCCAACCATGCTCTACATAAACCCTTTCAAAACTCTTTTTTAATAATCCTGGCATAGCTCCATATAGAGGCCAACAAGCACTTACAACTTGCACTATATTATCTAAATGCTCACGAATATGTATCCCTTTAGAAAACTCAAACGGATTTATTCTTAATTGTCTAAATTCTGTTCTATTTGCAGTAAATATATTAATCCCCTTTAATCCTGCAAATTCTATCTTATATTCACCCTTTGCTGGTTCAATAACTAAAAAAGGAATTTTATTATCTATAAATTTCTGAATCAAATTATATGTTGTATTACTCTTTCCCGACCCCGATGCTCCACATATAAAAGTGTGTGATGCAAATGTATCCAAATCCAAATATGTTTGTGTAGGTTCAGGTTGTCCCATGTGAAACACGTTTCCAAATAAAATCGGTCTTCTAACTTTTTTTTTCCATGATTCTTGCACATTTCGACCAAACTCGGCCATATGATCAACGGTAATACCAGGAACTGATTTCATTGGCAATCCCATTAATATTGGTATTTCTTTTCCACTAACCATAGAAGCAGGCGTAATTTGTTCACTTAAAACCGGAATACTTCTTATTGCTCCATTATCTAATTGCTCTTTTTGAAGTAATGTCAAATTTATTACCGGATGTATAAGATATGATAAATAGTTCAAAACCTTATTTCTCGCTCTTGGATTGCAGATATCCCATTGGTTATAATACGCTCGAGGAGCAACTTTAGAATCTCCTGAAAACAAAGACGTTAATGTACTTGTCCCAATATGTGCTACAGCTGGTTCATCGGCAATAACATAACATGCACTATTCCACATTCCAAATGTTTGACTAGTATTAATCCTATCAATATGTTCAGAAATTTTATCCATAATATCTTGAATAGCTTTATTATCCCTATTTAATGTCATTGTTTTTGAAAAACCTTTCGAAGTCCCAGTCGACTCTCCATTGCCAGTCCCATAGCTTTCAGTTCGAGAACTTCCTGTCGATTTATTCGATGAAGTTCCATTTGATGTTCCTGACCCCCAAGACGAGCCATTTCCTGAAGAATAACTCATCCCAAAAAAACCTTGTCCACTTCTACCTGTGCTTGAATTTCTCCCTTGAGATACGCTTTTAGTATGTGATGTTCCAAACGAATTAGATACCGAATCACTAACAGAACTATTTAACGATGTTGAAATTGAATAATTAACAGAATCCGACTCATTTTCACTATACGAAACAGACTCTTTTGCATACGGTGATAATGCCGTATACATATTCTCAAATCCATATATACACTGTTCCATAGCTCCAGATGAAACCTGCTGAGACAATATTACCAAAGTATACTTATGTCCATTCATAGCATCTACAAATTTCTCAAACCCCTGTGAACTAAATTTTTTATCATGTTGTCTTTCATCTTCTCTTCGACCAGGTATCATACTAATTGAACGTACAGTTCTCCCCGACGGCGTCTTTGTATTAAACTGAATAGAATTTAATAAATTGTTCTTGTCCACATTTGCTAATTTAGTAATCTCGCAGCCAGGAAATTGTCCTCTTAAGTTTCCATACATTAATTCACCCGCAATTTTCCCATCCCCATTAACGCTAGTACAAACATATAAGTTAGTTGATTTTCCATTACTTTGATAAATCAATGCAACAACCCCTCCAAAACTGTTCATTGCTGAATATACACTAGTAAGTTTTTCAAAACTATTCTCATCATCACAATAAACCATTTTACTGATTTGATAAATTGAGATTCCCTGTCTTGAAGAATCTATATATTCCATATCACATACTTCATTTTGATATAAATCAGTACTGCTCGCTGGGGACAGCATTTCCAAATGTCGACAGTTAACATACAAATTAGCAATTCTTAAATTATAATCCAACTTCGTTCTTTCTTCATCATTCATTAACAACTTACTAACTTTCGTACGTTTCTTACCATCAACATTAGCAGACATCTTATCAGTATGAAAATCATATGAAGTTGTCTCACTTTGTTGTATTTCAACATTTCTCTTATCAATCCCATTAAGAGGTTGTCTTTGTTCCTTTGATTTTTCATTCATAGATGAATATGAGATTACACCAATATTCCTATTTTCTGACTCTCCACTATTATTTTCACTTGATTGTCTATTAGGTCGTCTTGCAGGCCTACCTGTTGTATTCCCAGAACTGTTATATGATGGCATAATAACATCCCTCTCTATCTTATCATTTCTTAAACTTTCCTAAAATGCTATTTAGCATTCCCCCAAGTCCTTTTGGTACCTTTTTTTCAACTTTATCTAACAATACCAATGTATTTTTTTGCACAATTGCATCACAAGGCATTTTCTTGATTTGTTCACTCATAGATGATTTATAGTATGGAATTACACATTCTATCAAATTATCTTCCCAAGAAACTTCTATCTCACTACAATCACTTTTCATTTTTTTTATCAAATACGAAACCTGACTAAGCGAAATAATTTGATTCAAGATTTGATTCCTAGAAGTATTTTTTAATACTTGTTCTATATATTTTTTAATATATTCATTTCTCGAAACTGCATCTTCAAAATCAAATAGAAACAGTATTCTGCAATGCATATCAGCATTTTCATATCCTACTGATACCTTAAATAATGTTTGAACAAATTCTGATTTTATCTCTGTTTCATCAAATACCAATTGAGCCTCTGAGAATTTATCCATATCACTCATCAAGTCATCTAATTTCTTTTTCATCTTTAAAGCAGTATATAAATCAAATATCTCCTCAGTCCTAGAATAAATATCTTTTAAAGTCGCAACATCAGAAATTTCTTCAATTACTTCTTTAGGTAAAACAATAATTTCATCATATTTAAATTTATTATCCGCAATTTCCAACAGTTCATCCTTAAATTTTATATTAAATTCTGAATAATAAATATTTTTAAAGAACCTTCCTAAATCATTAGCTTTTAGAATAGAAAGCCATGCTTTAAATAACATAGAATTATCAGCTTCAACTGTATCTACATTTTTAATTGCAGTAAAATAACATTTTAATATGTTATCATCACATTTTTCATTTTCTATTACATATGTTCGTAAAACATTATCAACAGTATTAAAATCTGCCTTATTAATTTTTGAAAAACATATTATAACAGAAACAATATCCGTACAAGCTTTTACTATAGCCCTAACAAACACTGTTTCTTTTCTATTTCCATTTTCCAATGAATATAAAATGCAAGCTAATAGCTCAACAAAACCTGACAATCGCTTTAACAATAAAACAAGTTTATTTTCCGATTCTTTTATTTTATCAAAAGCACTAATTACAAAAGCATATTTAACCTGATCCTGGCATATAGTTTTATATGATATAATTTCTCTTTCAATCATGCAAATATACATATCCAAAACAGTATTTATTGAATCTTCGGAAGCATAACTTATTTCCTCAGCAATTTCTTTTAGAAGTTTATCTGAAAATACATTCAACAATAAACTTCGAATATCAATGGCTAAATCGCTATAAGAAATGGATTTCCATGCAGTAACAATGCTATCTTTTCCATTCTTCATATTTTTTATTGCAATAATCATTTTCTTTGTTATTGCATCATTAATTTCTTTTTGTTTGTCAGAAGTATCTGCAATCTTTGCCAACTCCTTTATAAGTGCATAACCATTATTCTCATCCTCATTAAATTTTGTTGGATACACCTGCATTATTCTAGAAAAAATTTTTTCATCAAAGGCTTTATCTTTTGATTTATCAAAACTATTTAGTATTCTCAAATATCTTAATGTTCGAGAATAATCCATACTATTATTTGGAATAGCATCTGTCAATAAATAATGGTATGCTTCATACAAACTTATAATTTTATCCGTAAAATTATATACAAAATAATTATCTAAAACAATATCTGAAAATAAATTTATTTCCATATTTAACTCACTTGCATGTTCAAAATAAATACTTTCTGGTACAGAAAATTTTTCATCTATTCCAAATGAAAGATTTTCTCCATCAAGTATAACAAAATTACTATTAGGAAGTTCCCTCAATGATTTGCTAAATCGATCCAAGGGATGAAATCCGACAATCATATAATATGGTTTTCTTGTCAAATTTTGATTTTGTTCTGAACGATAATATACCTTTCCTGATTTATCCATATAATAAAACAATTCAGCTTGCATACCTAAATTTGATTTATTAGTCGAAAATGTCAGCTCCTCTGCCATAGCTGTACTCATAGCCAGAGATATGGCAGCAATCCATATCCCAACATTCTGTGGATTATCTTTTATTAACAATATTTTTCGTTCGCTTTCCTCTTTAGAAAATTGTTGCATCAAAAAAAATAAAACTTTTTTATAAACATCTTTTCTTGGAGATAAAAATGTTCTTATATATTCCACACTAATATCACCAGGATACATTTCTCTATCTAATACTGGCAGATATGGTACTTTTTCATCAGCATCATCATGATAATATTCAATTTCAGATTTTTGTGTTGCATTCCAATCAGGTGAATTGATAAACTCAAATGCATACCCTTCAAAATCCCCCAAAAAAGTTTGATTAATTATTGTCCCCCCTCTATTAGCTGATCCATTTTTTCTCGTATCCTTACATATAGGTCTTCCATCTAATCTTGAAATCACCTTATTTCCACCTATAATTTTAAAATACTCATACGAAGTAAGTAATCCAATTGGTTCTCTCTCACTAGACGCATTAGGCTGCATTATTCTTTTTTTTAGAAAATTTAATTCATCCTTTGTATAATGTGAAAATATTTCTTCAGACATAGAATACACATTAAACCCATCTTGAATTTCTTCCTGTCCATTATTCTCAAGACTACGATGTTTAGAACATCTTGTATAAATAATTTGATCTAACATAAAATCCCTCCTTGAATATTGCATGGCATTAAATATTATCTCTAAAAATAAAATTCCCATTGCAACTAAATCGTTTTTGCTATGCCTTCCTTTGACAACATCCAAATAATTGGATCCAATACTCTATGAGGCATAACTTTTCCCAAGTTCCCATTATTCTTTGGTGGTTGACCAAAGCTTGAAACTCCAAACATATGTAACTTGTTGACATCAAAGTTTGCATCCAAAGCATTTAAAAAAGAACTTGCATTATGAGTAGTAAGCCAATCCTTTATCTCAGCATGAACAGCATCTCCATCTGCTTTCACAAAACCTCCACTTTCTAAATGCGGACTTGACTGCATAACCGTTGATGAACCAAAACTCTCTCGAACTGCATCAATTTTTGTAAATACAATTGCAACTTCTTTAGATATTAATTTACCAGTAGAAAGACCACAGGAACGTATATATTTTGCCAATCCATCTACCATTTTGGCCGAATCCCCGTTTTCGTGAATAGTTGTTGTTGAATTAGATATTATTTCCTCGGAAACAGATTTTCTAACTTCCGGAATCGACAATGGATCTATTAAAATGATTAATGTTTTTGCCCCTGAAATATACCTACTTATAGTTGGATCTATTCGTTCAATATCTTCTCCTGCACCATCAAAAATAGTCAAACTATATGCTGGTATATCATTTCCTCTAATTCTTGATCTATCTGTTATTCTCCATTGCTGAGGAATAGGTGGTGTCCCTGGGATTGTTGCTTCTGCTGGTTCATGTCCATCTATAACCAATGCCACATTAGAATCATATATTTCCTGTGTCATATCGTTCATCGCCGAAAAAATCCAAGGCGTATTTGCTGAATTTCTAATTTCGTGCAACAACACTGTTAAAAAATTAGTTTTACCCGAACCAGTAAGTCCTAATAAACAAAACCTTAAATATTTTTTATATTCTAAAATATCAGGTGGTAATTCCGTTTTACAGTTCGAACATTGCTTATAGTTGGCAATACCTCCCTTACACCCTTCATTGTGACATCTAGGAATTCTTTTCAAAAGCAAATCTGCTTTTGACGGTTTTACTATATGCCGACATGAAGAACACAAAAAGTCGACACTATTTACTCCAAGTTTTTCCATACAATATGGACACAATATATCTTTTGCCATTTTTATGATCTCCTTCCATCCTTCATTGTTCAGTTTGGTTTTTTTAATGAACTTATGTCACTCGTCTGGATTTCAAAACTCATTGCATCATCATCCGACGATAACATTAATCGCAACTCTGCATTTGCTGGAAGTTTTGCAAACTGATTTTCGTCAATCAAAAATTCTATTTTTTTATTAACAGAATTATCTTCTTTCTGCTCGACAGTATACAGTATACCAATTTTAGGATCGTCCAATCTCATCGGAATATGGGCATCTGTCTTATATACCAAAAACATTTCCGGTATACTACCAGTATCTGTTGTAATAATCAATTTACAACTTTTACACTTTCCTCCAAATAAACCAGCTTTTATCCAATTAATTGAATACAAAATTTTTGATTTTGTTTTATTTGCCATTTTCATCTTTGATGGTTCCGAGTAAAGTACTTGTCCTCCTGGTACATGATATTCTCCTATTACGGACACATATACATCATCATTAGGAATTTTATTAATTACAATCATTCCATCATTTTCATAATCAGCAACACTTATTACTTCAAGTGCCTTATTTAGTGCATCTTCTTTAGTAGCCCAAGGAGCTTTATTCGTTATTTTAGGCACAGCAATATAATGAATTCTATATAAATTCTTAGGTAAATTTCCTAACACTAATATTAATTTTCCCGTTTCAATTCGACTTTGTTTCTTATCAATTTCACATTTTTCGATACTTGAAATGTTATTAATACCAGCTATAACTGATAAACTTCCTGCCGAAACCACCACCGCAATTTGGTAACTTGAATTCATAGGGATTTCAAAATTACACTTTCCTTCCTTTGTAGTTGATACACAAAAACTTTTTCCATTTCCTAAAAGTGAATTTAAATCAGAACCAGATTGTACAACACCAATCATGCTCTTATCCACAGTTTTAGTCACTTGACGAATACTAATAGTATTATTATTTTCCAAATCAGGCTTCCATTGAACATTTACAGAAGTTCCCTCAACTTTTATAACTACATCACCTACTGACATTGGCGGCTTTTCTGGTGTAAGTGATACAGTTACACCAGAATTACTTGTCTCAAAGCCTGTACCCACTGGGTATAAGCAAATTAATCTGTAATAATATGTAACTCCATTATTCACTGACGTATCAGTATAACTTGATGATACATTCTCTGCAACAACACTTGTTTTCAAATCTGGCACACATCCTGGCATCGCACCTTCTTTTCTTAATATTTTTACTCCTGCTGCATTTTTAGGAAGAACCCAATTTAATCTACATATTTTATTTTCTGCTTCTGCACGCACTGTATTTTCATCAATTTCAGCATAATATGCGGCTTTCTCACTCTCTCCATCTGAAAAAATTCCTTCTCTACATGCATAAACAGTATAAAAATATGTCAATCCCGGTTCGACATCTTGATCTGCTACCTCTAGTACTTCAATATTGTCCGCTATCACCTTTCCATCAGCACGATTTTTAGATGCTTCATGAAGTTTTCTGACAACAGTATACTTTATTCCCTTCTCTCCTGTAGCTGCCCATGTAATGACGCTTTTTAATTTTGATGTACCACTTATTACAACCTTAACACTTCTCGGTTTCTTCGGTTTCAATGAGCGTAACATTTCTAATGCTGGTTCATAATCCTTCACTTCGCGAATAATATCTATACATTTATCCGCAGCTAATGGATCATCTTTTTTAGGCATTTTTTTTATTACCATTTCTAAAATCGAGCCAACTCGTTTCTTCTGAGGTTCAATATTTAATTTAGGCACTTCTTTGATAATTGTTGCCATATAATTATTTGCTTCAAAATACCTCTTAGAAGCTATTAAATCCTCCAATTTCTTTATATACTTCTCATATAAAGCAGACATTTGTTCAACACGTTGTCTTAGTGGTGTCAATTTCACATTCTTTGGATTTGCATTCTCTGCTTTAAGGAGTTTCTTTTTTGCTTCCAATATATCCATTTCATCTAATGCAAATTCAGTTTCTTTAATATATTGTTCAAAAAAACGCATCTCGGTTATCAAAAAGCCACAGGAGCATCTGTTCGATGAAACTGGAACCAATTTTTCGCAACTTGGACATGTCATATATAAGCTTGACCCGCATGTATTACATTTTCCTTTTTGAGCTTCCTCATGACTCCTGAATTTATTACCAATACCACATACTCCACATGTAACGTGCACAAAGGCCTCTAATGGTTCATACGGATCATTTTTTATATTAGCTTCATTGTTATATAATGCTAGTGCCAAATCATAATCAGGAAACTCTTTTTCAATATTCCTGATGCAACTATCAGCAAAAATAGGATCTTTTTTAAAACTATTAGGTGCAACCTTTAATAACAAAAAAAAATCCTCTAATTTCTTTCTTTTTATCGTACGTTCATATTTATTTCTAGACTCTTCGTCACGAAAAACCGAACTAGTGCCTGCAGTAATTAAATCTGACATAAGATGACCAAGCTTACTATTATCCGTTGCATAATTAGGTGCAATTGTTTGTAATAAACTATTTAAATCATCTGTTTTTTTCTTATGAAAATCCACACACTCACTTGCTGTACCACCACTACAATAACATGCAAAATCATATAAATCTTCCACTTTATCAGCCCAAGGCACACTGTCTGATTTCATTGATTTTAATCTTAATATTTTTTCGTCAATATCATTTATAATTGTTTTGTCTAAAAAATAATCTTTAAGTTTAATAGTATTATTTGGTTTTTGTATTACAAATCCATTATCCTGGTAAACTTTTCGTACCGTATTTTCGCTTAGTTTTAATCTAAATCCCAAATTTTTAACTTGTGCAGATGTAACTTCCGGTGTTCCCGTTTGTTCATACTTGAATATTTCTATCAATTTTTCAAGTTGGGCAATTTTTTCCACTTTAAGTTTTTTAGCTTCCTCGTTTCTGGACTTTGTATTCTTCATACAATTTTCCATATCTTTCTTTAATAACAACTCAGCTTCCATATTGGCTCTTTTCGTACCTGATTCATTAGCTAACGCATTCTTTAATGACGTTTCCCAAGCTTCAATTGCTTTTGCTATTACCCTTTCTTTTCCTTCTGGAGGATCAAAAGGAAGACCAAGCATCTCAAAATAATTCTTTCGTTCCATAATATACTCTCCCTAAAAAATCAATACTACTCTTGCCTTTTATTTAATTATACTCATTCTCCAATTGCTAACCATGTAACAGAATTCTGTTCATTAAACATATCATTCTTATTACCATTTCCATTATTTTCACCAATTTCTTGAGCTATCTTTCCAAAACTTGATGATAATTCACTCTGTTCAACAAGCATTGACTCTATTTCGCCTGAACTTATGTCCTGTAAAAACCGCTTATCCGCACTACCAAACCCTATTCCAACCACATCAATTCCAACTCGATGACACTCTCTTGCAGCCTGTACAGCTTTTAATTGATCATCCCACATTCCATCTGCTAATACTAATGCTAATCTTTTTCCATGCTTAGATAACAATATTCTTTTAATCTCATCAAAAGGATGTGCTTTATTACATACTCCTGTCATACAACATTCTATAGAACGTATTGAATTTTTGCACAATATTAAATTGGTTGTTAATTCTTGCACCGTTTCACAATAGTCAGAAACTGCAATCAATGCAATCTCAACTTCCCCATTATATGACGATATCTTATCTACAAAGTTACACATTGCATCCAATGCATCTTCCATTGGTTTTCCAGACATGCTTCCTGATACATCAACTGCCATTACAACGCAAATAGGATCTACTGCTATCTTTTCTACTGGTCTTCCATACATACTCATGTCTTCTGGAACAACTTCACTTCTAATAGGCAAATCAATATCATTATCACTCTGTCTAGCCTGAACTTGAATCATACCATTCATGTCATAACTATACTGAATTCTTATAGTAGTCGGATTCTCACTCTCTGAATGAGTAATTCCAGAAATCACATATTTGCCTATTATTTCTGACTCTAACGGTTTTTTATCACCTTGAAGTACATAAACCTCTAACTCATTTTCTGCATGTTTTGATGTATAATAATAAAATGATTTTGCACATTTTACAGGAATCTGCTGATTTGCAGGAATAATGGTTTTATTAATATATTCTGTCCCTTCCTGATTAATTGCAATTATTCCCATTGCATGTGCAACAACATCCGAATTGCGAATAGACAAAACATCACATAAAGTTTGCTCTTTACCAACTTCGCCTTTCAAAAATACATTTTTTTTATTTGAAATAACATTTTTGTAATTAAACTCTTGTTCTTTTTTCCCGTCAGATTGATTGTCCATCGATAGAACTTTATACTCCGGTTTTGGTAAATTAACTTGTATCGCTGCTCCAAGTGCAACTGCTTCGTCCGGATTCACCTGTGACAAAGGAGTGTGTCCACTTATTTCCTTTAAATATGATGGAATCTGTCGCATTCTAGTAGACCCACCCACCAAAAGTATATCTGTAATTTCGCTCCAATTCACGCCTAAATTTTGAAGCATAGTATTACAAATCGTACCAGTCTTTTCTCTGAGATCTCTTGTTATCGAATTAAATTCCGTTAGTGTTACATAACCCTTGAATAGTCCATAATCTTGTATATAACAGCTATACATTGCAGTATTAGCCTTGCTTAATTGCTTCTTAACGCCCTCCGCAATTTGTTGAACAGTTCTATGCAATTCTATGTTTTCAGACGCAGCATAACCAGTCTCTTCTTCTATATTTTCCTCAATCAATCCTACAATTCTTGCATCCCAATCTTTCCCGCCAAGCCTGTGATCTCCAAGTGTTTGTAAAGAATCCATCTGATAATCATTTTTTAATTGAACGACCGTTACATCAAATGTCCCACCACCTAAATCGTATACTAAAATTCTGGAATTTTCTCTCCAATGATTCATACCGTAATTCAACGCCGCAGAAGTTGGCTCATTGATTAATTGTCTGACATTTAATCCCGCCTTTTTAGCTGCATTTAATGTTGCCTTTCTTTCTTTATGGTAAAAATAAGCAGGAACAGTTACGACAGCCTCCTCAATCTTTTCTCCGAGAACCTCTCCTGCTTCCTGCTTCAAATGTTTCAACATAATTGCCGATAAATCTTCTGCTGTATAATCTTTTCCATAAAACGAACAATATACTCCTTCTATTCCCATATTCCTTTTAAACACAGAAACACATCCATCTTCTCCTGCTTCATATGCTTCTTTTGCCTCTTGACCTACAATTATTTCTCCCAATTCAGTAAATTGAATAACGGAAGGAGTTATTGTTTCTCCCTCCGCATTTGGGACTATAATTGGCTTTCCTGTTTTTTCATCCATAACAGCCACAGCAGAAAATGTTGTTCCTAAATCAATTCCTACTTTTTTTCCCATTATAACCTCCATTGTTTATCCAATAGATAGAGTAAAATCATTTACCACACTGTTTTCCATATCAACTTCATTATTCATTGTTATCTTTGCATCGACTGATTCTCCGGTTGCCGAATTACTAGCTTTTACATACAAACCTGACGCATCCATTTCAAAATGAACTTCGATAGGTGAATCCTTTGGTGTGTTTGGTGGAAGATTCAACACCATACCTTCTTCGCCCAACATACGCACCTGCAATCTTCCGTCTGTTTCCTGTGGATTTCCATCCCTATCAACACAAGGTATAGTATACTGTTCTTCACTTACACTTTCAAAAACTCGCAATACTATTTTTTCCATATTATCTACAGGTGTATAATATGTTTTGGTAACCTGAGCAGGTTTTTGAGCTGAATATGTTTGCCCCTTGAACAACAAATTATCAACTACATATTCTCCATCACAATTCAAAACACCTGGACCAAATGTTCTTGATAAAATATCGTCAACATCTGGAATATCTGGCTTAATTATAGGAATTTCACCATCCACTCGATGTACAACAGCTTCATTTTCCACACCATACCCTGCTGCAAACAAAGCTGCACCCATAGCAACTGCAAGATTAGGGTCATGCTTCTGTACTATTCCCGGGAACTTATTTTCTACTGCTTCCTGTATCATTGGCATAAATGTAGAACCACCAACCAATAGAACAGTATCTATACATACACCTGCATTTTTTTGAAGTATAGTATCTACATAATCTATTGTTTTTTGAACCAAACTGGCCGTAATCCTCTCAAAATCTTCTCTTGTTATAGTCACACTTGTTAGTGCACCATTAATGTTAATATTAATCTTAACAGATTCTTTATTGGATAATTTT
>OGIK01001414.1_pt1 | contig 21707 bp, 20 predicted proteins | sample 1571781 | NCBI WGS metagenome assembly OGIK01 (sample SAMEA2581956, study PRJEB24529) | metagenome | biome: Human gut stool | place: China | collected 2011
TACGGGAATGTACGGCGGTGCGGCATTTATATTAATGTATCTTGCATTTTTAGTTATACTTGGTCTTCCGATTATGGTATGCGAATTTACCGTAGGTCGTGGAAGCCAAATGGGTATGGGCAAAGCTTTTGAAAAGCTTGAGCCTAAAGGAACAAAGTGGCATCACTTAAAATTGATAAGCATTTTGGGCAGCTACCTTCTTATGATGTTTTACACGATGGTAGGCGGTTGGATGCTTTACTACGCATATATGGAAGCGACAGGCAAACTTGCCGGGCTTGACAACACTGCTGTTTCCGGCGCATTTAGCAATATGCTTTCCACCCCGCAGACTATGGCGCTTTGGGCAATAATTGCAATCATCATTTCTTTCGGTGCTTGTGCTTTCGGCGTTCAAAAAGGTGTTGAAAAAGTAACAAAGGTAATGATGATTTTGCTTCTTGTACTTATGATTGCACTTGCAGTCAATTCCGTTTTCCTGCCAAATGCAAGCGAGGGAATTAAATTTTACCTTGTGCCTGATTTCAAATCTGTCAAGCAAGTAGGTATCGGCAACGCAGTATTTGCCGCAATGAGCCAGGCATTCTTTACATTAAGTCTCGGTATCGGTGCTATGGAAATTTTCGGCAGCTATCTTGATAAAAAGAAAAGGATTACAGGAGAGGCAGTTAATATCGTTTTGCTTGACACATTCGTTGCGCTCATGGCAGGCTTTATCATTATTCCGGCTTGCTTTGCATTCGGTGTTCAACCCGACTCAGGTCCTTCGCTTCTTTTCATTACTCTTCCGAATTTATTTAACAGTATGAAAGGCGGCAGAATTTGGGGAACGCTCTTCTTTATCTTTATGTCATTTGCGGCTCTTTCAACTATAATTGCAGTGTTTGAAAACATTATTGCAATGTTTATGGATATGTGCTCTTGGAGCAGAAAAAAATCTGTTGCGGTTAATTTTGTACTTATAACTGCTCTTTCAATGCCGGCTATTTTAGGTTTCAATCTTCTTTCAAACATTCAGCCACTCGGCGAAGGCAGTTCAATTATGGACCTTGAGGATTTCCTTGTTTCCTCTAACCTTTTGCCTCTCGGAAGCCTTGCATTTGTTATGTTCTGTGTAAGAAAGAACGGCTGGGGCTTTGAGAATTTCATTAAAGAGGCTAACCACGGCGACGGAATCAAATTCCCGCATTGGATCAGACTTTATATGCAATACATTTTACCTGTTATAGTAACTATAATTTATCTTAAAGGATATTACGATACGTTCAAGTCAAAGGGAATGGCAATGCTTGTCGGTTGGTTCATATTTGCAGCCTTCCTCCTTGCAGTAATATTCGGCATTTCAATATTTACAGGCAGAAAGAAAAAGGCTTAGCAAATATTATTGATATAAAAAATTAAGGATTAGATATTCGTAAATTAATACGAATATCTAATCCTTTTTATTTAGAAAAATTTTGATTATCCCGAAAAACCCTTGAAATACAAGCACATTCGCAGGATTTCAGATTGATTTTACTACCAATTTACTACTTTTAACGGATTGCGCCTTGATATGCCGGAACATCTTGCGAGCATGAAACAACCCAATACAAACGCGACGCACTGGCGGCGCGGCACGTCGGCAATCACACAATTTCATATAGCACCGCACTGGCGGCGTTACCTTATCCCAACCGGGAAACAAGGAACGCCGCTATTTTTTTACCCTCATGTTACGCAGTAGGGGCAAAAAGAGTCTTGCTACACAAGGCTTTGCGGGTACGGTTTTCACAGGGTAAGGGATTGATACCTAAACCCTTAAAATCGCTGTTCTACCGCGTAACAAATATGCAGCAAAGGAGTTGATGAAGCTATGGCAGTTTTCCGCGTGGAGAGAAACACAGGATATACGGTTATGAGCAACCACCATTTACGCAACAAGGAACTTTCCCTAAAGGCAAAGGGCTTGTTGTCGCAAATGCTCTCACTTCCCGAAGATTGGGACTACACCCTTGCAGGGCTGTCCCTTATCAACCGGGAAAGTATCGACGCTATCCGCACCGCTGTATGGGAGCTTGAAAAAGCCGGATATATCACAAGGCGGCAGGGACGCGACGAGAAAGGCAAAATGACCGCTATCGAGTACACCATTTACGAACAGCCACAGCCCCCGGCATTGGATTGTCCGGTATTGGAAAATCCAACAGCGGATAAGCCGATATTGGAAAATCCGACACCGGATAACCCGACGTCGGAAAATCCAACGCAATTAAATAAAGAGATACAAAAGACTAACTTACCAAAAAAAGAAAAATTAAATACAGATATATCAAGTACCCATTCCATTCCTTTCCATTCCCTAAATCCCTCTCCCTTAGAGGACGCGGCACAGCCGCCGGAACGGAAGCGAAAGGAAGCGACAGACGCATACCGAGTATATGAGGAAATTATCAAGGACAATATCGAGTATGAGCATTTCATCAAGCACACTGACTTTGAAAAAGAACGCTTGGACGAGATTGTGTCCCTTATCCTTGAAACGGTCTGCACCAGCCGAAAGACTATCCGTATCGCCGGGGACGATTACCCGGCAGAGCTTGTGAAAGCAAAGTTTATGAAACTCAACAGCAGTCATATTGAGTTTGTCTTTGCTTGTATGAGTGAGAACACCACCAAAATCCGCAACATCAAGCAATATCTGAAAGCGGTGCTGTTCAACGCCCCAAACACCATTGACAGCTATTACACCGCCCTTGTCAACCACGATATGTACGGCGGGCGCACTATCCAGTCGGCAAGAAGCAAGGGCATACCCGATTACACCTGTAATGAGGACGAAAGCCTGTAAACCAACCCAAAGGAGGATTTTATGATGACACAGAAAACAGGAGCTTTGATTTTTGATGAAACTGCTGACCGCTACGACATTCGCTTTGACCTTAACGACTATTACGGGGGCTTACATTGCGGCGACTGCATGGAGGTTTTTGTGCGGGGCAAATGGAAGCCAACCCGCATGGAGTACGGGGACAACTGGTATCTTGTGGGTATTCGGGCGGCAGACCTTTCCGGGCTGCGGGTGCGGATTTAATAGGGCGGCGTGAAAACGGACGCTCTTTTTTCATGCCCGCCCCGCTTCCCGGCGGCGGGCATACCACCATAGAACACGAAAGGAGGAACCCCATTGCAGGAGGAAACCAACGAAAAGACCATAGCCCTCTACATCAAGACCGGGAAGCTGACCGCGCAGCAGCTCCAAAAGGCTATGAAAGCCCTGCTTGCACAGATGAAAAAGCAGCATGACAAACAGAAAATCCCGCATGGAAAGCAGACCTTAAAACAGCTTATGAAGCAGAACGCGGGCGTTTCCAACATTGAAATCACAAAGGACAATATCAAAGCCTTTGAGAGTACGGCGAAGAAATACGGAATTGACTTTGCCCTAAAGAAAGACAGCACCGAAACACCGCCCCGCTATCTTGTATTTTTCAAGGGACGGGACGCGGACGCACTGACCGCAGCTTTCAAGGAGTTTTCCGCAAAGAAGCTGACGCAGGAACAAAAGCCCTCTATCCGCAAGCTGATTGTTTCCCTCAAAGAAAAGGCGGCGGCTTTGAACGCACAGCGGGAAAAAGTCAAAAACAAAGACAGGGGGATTGCAAAATGAACGCTATCAACTGGAAAAAGCTGATACTTCCCAACATTCCCTATCTGCTCTTTGTGTATCTCTTTGATAAAGTCGGGCAGGCGGTACGCCTTGCGCCGGGGGCAGACCTGTCCGGCAAGGTGCTGTCGCTTGGGGAGGGCTTTTCTATGGCTTTTGCAAATCCGCTTCCGAGCCTTGCCCCTATGGATTTACTGATAGGGATTTTCGGCGCGCTGCTTATCCGGCTGATTGTCTATGTAAAAGGCAAGAATGCGAAGAAATACCGCAAAGGTGTGGAATACGGCTCTGCCCGTTGGGGAACTGCCGAAGATATACGTCCCTACACCGACCCGGTATTTCAAAATAACGTGCTGCTCACACAGACAGAACGGCTTACCATGAACAGCCGCCCAAAGCAGCCGAAGTATGCAAGGAATAAAAATATCCTTGTTATCGGGGGAAGCGGCAGCGGCAAAACAAGATTTTTCGTGAAGCCCAACTTAATGCAAATGCACTCAAGCTATGTTGTAACCGACCCGAAAGGAACGGTTTTAGTCGAGTGCGGGAAGCTCTTACAGCGGGGCGGGTATCGGATAAAGGTGCTGAACACGATTAACTTCAAAAAAAGCATGAAATACAATCCCTTTGCCTATCTCCGCAGCGAAAAAGACATTTTGAAACTGGTAAATACTTTGATTGCCAACACCAAAGGGGACGGGGAAAAAGCAGGGGAAGATTTTTGGGTAAGTGCGACACGTTCGCAGGCGGTAAAAAGTCTGCGCACAGTGTTGGTTTATTAAATAATAACCAGTCTGTGAACTGGTAATCCGATAGGTGGAATGATGGGGTAACGCCCTGAAACGTCTATCCTTGACGGACTTGCGTCAGCTGTAATGGCTGGGGTGAGAAGCTCCGTGACAACGACCGAGAGTAGTCGTAGGAATCTGCCAAAAGATTCTCGAAAACGCCCCAGAGGTGGGGTGCGCTACCTATAGGTCTAGGATCTATAAAATATCTATGGTTAGAATGTTTACTTTGGCGAGTAAACTGACGAAAACTGCGAATGTACGGTTCTAAAAGAAGACCATATAGAAATGTATGGGTGCGTTAAAGCGCAGTCAGTGTGGTTCAGTAGAAATTGACCCTACGAACGACCATGTTGTGTTACAGGCACATCCAAGCTGACAGGACTATAGCAGAGACCTAAGGATATATGTACAGATAGGATTATCGGAACGTGGAAAGGCATCAGATTCCATTATGGGATAGCCTGACGAAGAAAATAAGCAGGTGAACTGGTGCTGAAAAGCCGTGATCGAACTTATGATGAGTTCTGCGAAAAAGAGGAACTCGGAGGAATGGTCACAAGTCGGTTGAAATAAACAGGCATTATTCAGTCTTATGATAAGGATTACGAGTAAGACCAAAAGGGTCACTTTCGAGAGGAGGTGATGCCTTATGCCAAAGAAAAGTAAAACATTATGTGTAGATGACCTGCGTCATGCGGAGTACTATGGAATGCAAGATACTTTTGATGAACTATATCAAAAAAGTCAGAACGGTGAAGTATTTGAGAATCTTATGGATTTGATAGTGAGCAGGGATAACATTTTACTTGCGTACCGAAACATCAAAGCGAACAAAGGCAGCTACACGGCAGGAACAGATAAAAAGAACATCACAGATATTGGGAGTCGAACTCCTGATGATGTGGTAAAAAGAGTGAGATTTATTGTTACGGGAAGCGAACACGGCTACAGACCAAAGCCTGTAAGACGGAAAGATATCCCGAAACCAAACGGAAAAACACGTCCGCTGGGAATCCCATGCATATGGGATAGGCTGATACAGCAATGTATCAAGCAGATCATGGAACCAATCTGCGAAGCAAAGTTCAGCAATAATAGTTATGGATTTCGTCCGAACAGATCCGTTGAACATGCCATTAACAGAACCTACACCATGCTTCAAATGATGAACCTTCATTATGTTATTGAGTTTGATATTAAAGGATTTTTCGATAACGTAAATCATAGCAAGTTAATCAGACAGATATGGTCGCTGGGTATCCATGATAAAACGCTGATTTTTATTATCAAGCGAATACTAACAGCTCCAATTAAAATGCCCGATAATACAACGGTATTGCCCGACAAGGGTACACCACAGGGTGGATTATGCCGAGCTCGGCATAATGAACCTTGTGGAGTTCCTTTAGTAGAAAATATTTTATCTCCATTTGGCAGAATAACAGGTGCCTTCAGCATTTCCTTAATGATGCATAACAGTTTCTTATCTCTTATTCCTAATGCCCATATCTGCCTTATCAGTTTTGTGTGATTGATGTTGTCGAAGAATCCTTTAATATCGAGGTCTACTACGTGATACATATGCTGTACCTGTATCAATCGCATACACTGTGCGATGGCGTGTTCAGCGGATCTGTTAGGACGGAATCCGTAAGAATTATCACTGAATTTAGCCTCACATATCGGCTCCATGACCTGTAAGATGCATTGCTGTACCACTCGGTCAACGATAGTCGGAATTCCCAGAGGTCTGGTCTTTCCATTGGGCTTTGGTATCTCCACACGCTTTACTGGGCGTGGGTGATAACAACTGAATTGCTTTCTTATGAGACGGACATATTCTTCCTCACTTAATTTAGCAAGGTCTTTAATTGTCCTTTTGTCCACACCTGCGGTATCACTTCCTGTATTCGTCTTTATAGTTCTATATGCCAGCTTGATATTCTCCTCACTCTCAATGACTTCCATGAGATGATTAAATATCTTGCCTTTCTTACTGTTCGCATACAGTCCGTCAAAAGTACTTACCATATCGTAATACTCAGAATTGCGGATTTTTCTCTGTTTAGATTTCTGTTCTTGCTGTTTCGAAGTCAACACAGGCATCCTCTCCCTTCGGTTTGGATTTTCTTTGTCATACTCGAAGCTGCGTTTATCGTATATTCATTTGTTTCGTTGAATTCGACTTGGGGCTATCCCTCCACGATGTTTAGCATCGCTTCACAGGTACTGTGCCCCTACTCTCACTGGGATTAAGTACGGTTGTACCGGTTTTGCCCGGCTTTCCCGTCCAACGACCTGCAACGGCTTGTTTCATACGTTCCCAGCTTTCCACGTTCCGATATTCCTATCATTGATTACCTTTAGGTCCTTCCTCTAAGCCTGTGCCCAATCATGCATAATCATATCGCCTGTAACGATATATGGATGTTCATAACAACCATTCTTACTAATCCACGGACACGCCCATACAAGGGCTACTGCCTTTCGACAGTATCAACGTTTAGACTCGTACATTCGGAAGTTCGTCAGTACTTTCGTACATTCTGACCATGGGTAACCGACACCCGGCATATAGGTAGCACCATCCACCGCTGGATAGCTTTCGTATATGGTAGTTAGCCATGTTTACGGCTACTCTCTGCCGACTTTACCGAGCTTCTGACACTTTGGCGGTTGCACGCTGATGCCAGTCGGAGTATCAGTGTGAGCGCTTTGGGGCGTTACTCCCTCATTTCACTCATCGGAATATCAGTTCTCCAAAGTTTCAGGCTTGAAAGCCCTTCGACTTTGTGCGTAAGCTTTTCACTTACGAACGTGTCGCACGATTGTCATTTCCATATCCTTCCAGGAGATTGATAACTCCCCAAACTGCCAGACCAGCTCCGATTGCAACAACCAGAGTCTGTAAAATATTAATTGCGGATGTAAAAAACGCCATAATCTATGTTCTCCTTTCGTAACTGCTGTTTTCATTGTGATTTTTTAACGGTTACTACTCGGAGGGTTCCGCCCTGATGGGCGGTCTTTCATGCTTACGCATATCGCTACCTCCCAAAAGGGCATAAAAAAAAGAGCTATGTATGTTTTACGTTACATGCTCTGTGCCTTCATTTTCACTATTTGATTGTTTTTCCAGTTCACTGCCTTCATACACATAAAGGTCGAACGCTTCTTCCGGATTTAACCGGACTTCCATCTGATGTTTCATGTATTCTTCCACATGAAACTCATTCTTTTTATCATAATCGGATAACTGCTTATACCGTTTATGTTTTGTAATGTCAAATTTATCACTGTAAAACGGACGGACACCACGAAGCTGTAAAATACACTTGTTACCGTCCATGACTGCCAGTTCATCCCGGCTCATCAATTCTTTTCCTGTTTTCTGATAGTTCAGACCATAAGACCTGCTCTGTCCTCTTGTATCAGAAGTGTTATATAAATCAATGGTTTCCTTTCCAAGTGTCTCCGAAATTTCTTTCAGAGTGGTACTTTCTTTTCCACCAAGAAACAGCATGGTATCGCAGTTGCCTGTGATAGTTTCCGCTGCATCCTTGTAAATGGTCTTGAGCTGTGATTGTGACTGTAAAATAATGGATGCAGAAATCTCTCTGCTTCGGATCGTTGCGATCAGCTTATCGAACTTCGGAATCTGACCGATATTTGCGAACTCGTCACAGAGGATTCTCACATGATAGGGCAGTCTTCCATGATGAACATCATCGGCTCTGTCACATAACAGATTGAAAAGCTGACTGTACATCATAGCGACCACAAAGTTAAAAGTATCATCCGTATCAGAAATTACAATAAACAATGCAGTTCTTTGATCTCCGATCATATCCAGCTCCATCTCATCATAAGACATAAGCTCCCGCAGTTCCGCAATATCAAAGGGTGCGAGTCTGGCACCACAACTGATTAAAATACTTTTTGCTGTCTTTCCTGCAGCCAGCTTGTATTTTTTATACTGCCTTACTGCAAAATGATTCGGCTCGTCTCTTTCCAGCTCCTCAAATAACAGATCCACTGCATTTTTAAACTCTTCATCTTCTTCCCTGGTTTCACTGGCATTGATAAATTCCAGCAGGGTTGAAAAATTCTGTTCTTCCTCCGGTGCTTCATAGTAGATATAACCAATCAAAGCACAATACAGCAGACGTTCCGCTTTTGTCCAGAAATCCTCGGAAGATTTTTCTCCCTCTCCTTTGGTATTTACCATGATCGTATTTACCAGTTTCAGAATATCTTTTTCCGAACGAATGTAATGAAACGGATTATAGTGCATACTTTTGGCAAAGTTGATGGTATTCAGCACCTTGATTTTGTAAGGAGCCATTACCACTCTGCCATTTTTATCACGCAGGATTTTCCCATTTTTATCTTTCTTCGGTGTCCCTCGTGCTAACATCTTACCACATTCTACGATAATTGTCCCCTTGGGATCGGTGACCACAAAGCTCACATTATCCGGCATCTGCATAAGCTGTGGTTTTACATAAAATCTGGTCTTACCGCTTCCGGAACCACCTATTACGATGACATTCTTGTTTCTGGCATACTTTGGTTTCTTTGGTCTGCTATTCATGGTTAATCGTTCTGTCTGCGTCAATAGGATATTATTCTCAAAGACCGGATCAATAAAAGGAGCTATATCCTTTTCATTTCCCCATCTGGCAGAACCATATTCTTCACCCTGGCGAAACTTCTTTCCATTTTTTCCCTTAAAATACACCACTGCCCACACACTGACTGCAGCAATAGTTCCCGCAACCAGACTTTTCGGTTGTATACTTGGCAGTAACTTTTTAAACGCTAACGGATAGTTCATAAGGAGAACCATCAGCCTGTCCACTACTGTACTGCCCCTGCAATACTGATACAGCCAGGTGCATTTATTTACCACATAAAATACAACCATATACGGAATATGCAACAGAACCTTTTTTATCACTTCTGCATTCGGGGGACGCACCTGAAATCCTTTCAGTTTTTTCTTTATATTTTTTATCCCACTCATAAGGTCGGCTCCTTCTGTTTTTCTTTCGATTTTTCCCGTTCTCTCTGTTTATCCTGGCTGCGGGCTGCGATTGCCTGCTGTAATTTCTTACGGACAGACGGTTTCTTTGTTTTATTCAGCGTCTTTCCGGTAAATTCCCGGAATGCCGCTGTCATCACATCCACATCCCTTGCCTTGAAGAAAACGAAATATCGGGGTGGATCTACGGACTTATCACGTTTCAGACTAAAATCAATGCCATATTTTTTTGCCACTTTTTCAAAAGCCTTAATGTTGTTATCCGTAATCTCAATGTTGGAAAGCTGAACATTCTGCTGTGCCAGCTTCTTTAAACTCTGCTTCCCATGATAATCTTTATCTGGCGGTTCTTTTACCTGCTGTTTTCTTGCTTTCTCTGCTTTTTCTTTCTCTATTGCTACCAGAAAACGCATCATTGCCTGTTTCAATAAGCGAACTGTCACTTTTCCGCCAGTGATACACAGGGACACTGTTTTTTCATTCACTTCTTCCTGCATCAATCTGTTCCTTTCTATGGTTTTCCAACAGACGGTCTTCCTTTGCTCCTACCCGGATACAGCAGTACAGAACAAAGTTGACTGCTAATACCAGAAGAATCCCTGCAATAATCAATAACGTTCTCATTTTATACCCCTTTCATCATTCAAAAGGGCATCTATGACTTTGCTGCCCATAAATGCCCCTCCATTAACTTTTATTTTCTTTTTTTCGCAATCCAGACTGCTGATACACCGCCTGCCATACCTGCAATCGCAAGCAGAATCCAAATCAGCATGTGTGTATCATCTCCGGTTTTCGGTGTATCTGTTACCTGTGTAGACGGTGTTTCCGGCGTTGGTGTTTCTTCCGGTTTTACCTCATCTTTCATCACTACTTTCTGGATCTCCCCGGTATCCTCGACTGTAAATTTCACATCTTCAGCGACCAGATATCCATCAGGGGCAGACTCTTCACGAAGTGTATACTCCCCAATCGGAAGCATTTCTATGTAATGTAGTTTTTCCTCAGAAGTCCAGCTCTCTACTGTCTTACCGTCTTTGTCAAGAATAGTCAGTTTTGCTCCTGGCAGTTCCTTACCGGAAATATCTGTTTTAGAGATTTCTACCTTAGTCACATCATCTTTCATTTCGATTTTCTGTGGCTTTGCAGTATCTTCAACGGTAAACGTGATGCTTTCTGCTGTCACATAACCATCTGCCGGTTTTGTTTCTGTCAGAGTATATTTCTGTCCGACTACCAGCTCTTTGATGATATGAGCGTCTTTACCGGAAGTCCAGGAATCTACAACTTTACCGCTTTCATCAGTTACCTGTAACTTGGCTCCTTCCAGTTCTTTTCCGTCTGTCAGGGAAGTCTTGGTAATTTCGATTACAGTCGGCTCGTCCTCAAAGGTAAAAGCATAAGATATTTTTTCCTTTTCTGCACCTCCATACTCAAACGTGAACTCCTGTGTTTCATCTGTTGTTGCAAATCCAGATGCCGGTGATGTTTCTTTGATATAATACGCAAAACCAATCGGTAAATCTGCTGTAAAAGTCAGCTTGCCTTCTTTGTCTGTTGCCAGTTCCTCGATCATAGTATCTGCTTTCAGAATTACTTTTCCGTCTGCTCCTGTAATATCATCCTTGGCACAGAGGGCAAATACCGCCCCTTCCAGTACACGATCAGAATCTTTCTCTTTTTTCACAACTTCCACTTCCGCTTTCTGACGGTTATTCTGCCAGTCAGCAGAGTAAGTGACTTCTGCAGTATCCTGATCCCGGTATGTCAGATCAATCTCTCTTGCTTCATTATCCAGTACAAAACCTTCCACTGTAGCTTTTTCTTTTACATAGTATTTGCCAAGCGGAAGTCCTGATACCTTTGCAATACCGGTATCGTCCGTTGTAATGGTTGCTACCAGCTCATCTTTTTTATAATAATCTTCACTTTCTCCGTCTGCAGATTTCACGTCCTCTAAAGCATAGACTTCAAAGGTAACCTCTTTCAGACTGCCTGTTACATACTGGAATAAATGTTTGATCCATCCTCCAACGGAATCCAGTGCAGTTACTTTATCCAGAAATTCTCCATTTTTATTGATGATAATCGTTCCTGTCGGCACATCATCTTTCATTTCAACTTTCTGGATTTCCCCGGTATCCTCAATCGTAAAGGTGGTTTCTTCTGCTTTGAGGTATCCATAAGGAGCCATCTCTTCTCTGAGAGTATAGGTTTCCCCTACGGTAAGTCGTTCAATCAGATGCTGTTCGCCTTTTACAGATTTCCATGTATCAACTGCATTTCCATCTTTGTCCAGAACAGTAAGTGTCGCACCTGACAATTCCACGCCAGTAGTTAAATCAGACTTGGAAACTACAACCTTTGTAGGCTGGTTCTTAAATACAGAAGATAACTGTACTACCTTAACATCCTGTCCCTGATATTCTGCTTTTACTTCCAGAACTTCATCAGAAGATACATAACCATCTGGTGCTGCAAGTTCTTTGATATAATATTCACCAAATGGAAGATTCTGTGTAAATACAGCCTTTCCATCTTCTCCGGAAACAGCTTTTCCAAGCAGTGTGTCTGCTTTTACAATTACAGCTCCATGAGCTTTCATATCATTCTTTGCATAAAGTCCAAACTCTGCTCCTGCAACGGCTGCTTCTGTATCAGCATCCTGTTTTACCACAGAAATTTCTACTTTCTGACGGTCATTTTCAAAGATAGCTGTCTGTTCAATGACTGGTGTTTCCTGATCTTTGTAAGAAAAAGTAATGATCTGTGCTTCACTGTTTAAAACAAAGCCATCCGGTGCTGTCTTTTCAACAATCTTATAACTTCCAAGCGGCAGATTTTTCAGGACCGCTTTCCCATCTTTATCCGTTGTAACCGTTTTTACCAGTGTTCCAGCAGCATATTCCAGAATACGGTTTCCATTATCATCTTTCTGGAAATCTGCAGTATAGATGTCCTCGGCAGCGTAAATCTCAAACTCTGCCCCTTCCAGATTTTCTGTCTGATATGCAAAATCATCCTTGAATCCGTCCAGAACTTCGCCCTTTTTCACGATAGTCAGTTCACCCTTAACAGGATGGTTCTCATAAACTGCTTCAATGATCACATCCCCGGAAGTTCCGTCCATCTGGTATGCAGTATTGGAATCTACTGTTACCTCATAGTAATTTTCATTCAAAGTATATCCATAAGGTGCATTTACTTCCTCAATGCGGTAATGTCCGATTTTAAGATTCTGCGGAAGAATCAAATATCCCTGCTCGTCTGTAAAATAAGATTTATGCTTAACCGTTGTCGGGTAGGTTGTGACCTGTTCTACATATTTCTTATGATCCAGGTCATAAATCTTAAACTCTGTATTTTTCTGTAATACTGGTTTCTTGGTTTCATCATCCTGTTTGATGATTTTAGCTTCGCTTCAAACTCGTCATCCAGAAGCACTCTCCATGTCTGTGGCTGGTTCGGGTTATTCTCAGTGATACGCACTGTAAAATCATCTACCTGAGTGTAATTATGAGGTGTTGTGGTTTCACGCACAATATAAGTTCCATAAGGAATCGCAATACTGCAGGCATAACCTTTTTCATCTGTAAAGATTTCTGTTGCACCATTTTCTCCGATCACTACCGGTTTTGCAGAATCAAAATCATAGCTTCCATCCTCTTTTACTTTCAGGGAGGATGCCAGATAAGCAGTAAATCCTGCACCTTTCAGTAAGTCTGCGTCGGTTTTTCCATTGTTTGCTGCTTTGATAATCTGGAATGGCTGTTTCATCACCTGCTCCAGAGACAGACAGTCACGATTTACTTCTGCTACAAGGTCTCCCTCATAATTGCAGACCAGATCATGTTCTTCCTCATCTGCCAGATAACCGGTTGGAGGAGTGATCTCTTTCACATAATAATTGCCAAGATATAATCCATTCACAGAAGCCTGTCCATTCTTATCTGTGGTAAGAGTGGCAACCTGTTCTCCTGCTTTATAGATCACACCAGTAGCACCGTCCGGATGCACAATATCCTCACGAGCATACAGTCCATAAACTGCTTTTTCCAGAGTGGCATCCCCCTGTGGAACTGCTTTTTTGGTTTCTTTATCCTGCTTCTGCAGAGAAATCTTAGCTGTCACATGCTTATTTTTGAATGTATGCTTGAATGTCTGTTTTGCTTCCTTATCATTTGTATAAGAAAAAGTAAACGTATAAACATCGTCTGTGTTTCTCACATACCCCGCTGGAGCCTGCACTTCCTTCACATCATAAGAAAATCCAAGTGGCAGGTCTGCTGTAAACTTTGCTGTTCCGTCTGCTCCTGTTGTCGCTTTCTGGATCAGTGTCCCTTTCTTTACAATAACAGTTCCATCCACGTTGATAATGTCACTTGCAGCATAAAGTCCAAAGATTCCTCCATCCAGAGGATTTTCTGTATCTTCATCCTGTTTTGTTACCATTACTTCTACTTTCTGTCTGTCATTGGTAAAGGTTGTCTCAGAGAAAACAATATCCACATTCTGTCCTGCATAGGATAATGTTACTGTCTTTTCCTCTCCGGCATTATAGAATCCTGTCGGAGCCTGTTTCTCTTTTACGATATATGTACCAAGACACAGATTTTTAAGAACGGTAGCTCCGTTTGTATCTGTTGTCAGATTCTCTTTTACCAGATCACCCTTACTGTAAACTTTTGTACCATAAGCAGTTTTAATATCTGCTCCAGCATACACATCATAAACAGCACCACTCTGTCTGCGTTTCTCATACTTAAATGTTGTTCCATTTTCTGTTACATCTGCACCAACCAGAACCTCACCTTCTTTATAAACGGTAAGCTGTCCCATCTGTTCTTCATCTGGAACGGTAACGGTTGTGGTCTTGCTGACTTCCAGTTTCACATTGTAAGCTGTTGCATTGATACGGTATCCGCTTGGAGCTGTAATCTCTTTCAGATATACAGTATCCTGTGTCTTAGTGATCTGTACGGACGCTTCACCGTTTTCATCCGTCGCAGGTAACTGTGTGATCAGTTTTTTGCATTCTACATCACTGTATAATCCAAACACAGCACCAGACAACTTTGCGTCTGACTTGGCATCTTTCTTGATCACCTTAACACTTGCCTGCTGTACCCAGGATACTTTAAAATCTACATATTTTTCATCATCAACGCCTTCACCAAATACCAGAGCCAGATCCTGGTTTCCGGAACCTGTTGAAATCTTATAAGCTGAATAATCTTTGGTAATGCTTCCTTTCATGGTTGCAGACCAGCTTCCTGCCACATCACTCACCTGTGTTAATGGTGCAGACAGATAAAACTTTGTACCACCACAAATTTCTACGCTTTCTCCGGCTTTACTTGTTTTATCTGTTGTCAGGTTATGAAGCTGTACACCTGCCGGAAGTTTCATGGTAATGGTCTGTAACGCATCCGCATTAAATGTAATATCCTTTGTTCTCTGACTGTTACCATCCACATAGGCTTTTACATCTGCATCCGAAAAGGACATTGCCACATCTGGAATTTCCGGCTGTGAAATACAGTAATTATAGAGTTTCATTGCCAGATTCTGTGCTGTACTGTTTGCACCTGAAAAAGCATCCCCACTTCCATTTGCATAAGATGCTGCCAGGTGTACCAGAATAAATCTGGCTCCTACACTTAAATTGCCGTATCCGTTTTCCTCTGTAAAAAATCCATCATCACCAGAAGCCTTTGTACCGTAATAGCACACTTTCGCAAGTGCTTTCCCATCACCAACTTTATTGATCGTATAGGTTCCACTTCCAGGCCCTGGTTTAGATGGCTGCACACAATATGCTGTGGCAGATACATTTCCAAATTTTACAGTATACTGGTAAGTCAGATATGTTCCATATCCGTAATCTGCATATCGGTATTCTGCTCCTCTGGTCACAGAAACCTGCTGTGAACTTCTGGCATTGCCTGCCGCAGCCATAAAGGTTACTGTTTCTCCGGCTTCCATTGCATACAGATTAATGCCATTACTCTCTGCCTGTTCCAGTACTTCTGAAACGGTTAATTCAGATTCCAAATCTGCTGTGCTTTCAGAATTTTGTGTTTCCCGGTGCGACTCCGAATCCTCCTCGCTCTGCTCCGTATCCCCAGTATCATCCTCAACATTCACTGTACTGTCCGAAGAACGCTCTGACTGCACTTCTGTTTCCGGTTCTTTCACTGTAATATTTCTGCTGATTCTATAAGCAGGATGACCGCTGACTGGTTCTACTGCATAGACAGCCTTGTAAGTATCCGGTGTATGTGTGTCAAAATCTGTACCAGTTTCATTCTTTGCTTCATGAAATAAAATCTTGATTTTGCTTTCATCTACACCTTCGATTCCAGACAGATCAACTTCTACATCAAATTCCTGCCCGTAAGAAAGTTCAATATCATTTGCCTTTACGATTTCATCCGGATCAAGGGAATCTTGAACGTCTTTTAATTCTGCATACTGTTGTTCAAATGGTATTTCTTCCGGTTCTAATTCAGAAGCCGAAACTGCTACTGGCTGAATAATGACAGAAGCCAGTGTTGCGACTGCCATAAATCCGGACAAGAATCTTTTGAATCTCATTTTCATTTTGACTGAATCCTCTCTTTCTTCTATTATCTGCTCTGTTTTCATGCAGGCTCACACCTGCATTATTCAATCATTGGAACCACCTCCCACATCTTATTACTGATACAGAAATAACTCTGATAACAGCACATTCATATGGCAGTGCCTTTTTTGAAACACCGCCACATGGTATCTGCTGTCATCCTGTAAAACAGGAATGACACTCAGGTAAAGTTCAGGATCAAGCATTAAGCCGCAAGAGGTAATTCGTAATCGTTCCTGCAAGGGGTGCCTCCCATCTGTATCCCTTCACGTTTTCACCGGATTCCCGCCGCAAGAATGCGTAGCTGAAAAGTTCCGGGTATCCTCTCGCTGCTGGTATGAAATTGTCAAGGTTCAATTTTTAGGGGAGTTATTATCTCGAATTGAAAATAGACATTTGCCCCTTCACTAACCGCATGTGTGAAAGGGCAAAAATTAACCTGTTTGAAAAAATTTTTAGAACTTTTTATTCCAATATGTTTTTATAGCTTTTCCAGTTGTTCTTTTAATTTCTCCAATACCTTCTTTCTCCGGTTTCTGATTGTCTTTGGGCAACACCCAAAATACTGTGCTGTTTCTTTTACTGTAAATTCTTCAAAAAACAATAGCGTTATCAGTTCTGCCTCTTCTTTAGCTAAACATCTCATAGCTTCTTCGAGTTCCTGTATCTCTGACATCCTGATAACGATTTCTTCCGGTGATAATATCGAAAAAGAGCAGTCGTAGCCTTTTTCCTGTAATTCCTCCATGCTGCATACTCCATGCCTCTGCATTTTTTCAACCTGGTATCGCTCTTTTCTTCCAGCCTGATACCAGGCCAGATATACTTCCCTGGTAACTTCCACAAGCGTGTCATTTATACGCAGCATATAGCGTTGTCTTTCTTTTGGCTTTTTACCAGGCATACTTCCAGTCTCCTTTTTCCAATGCTCTGGCAGAGTCATCCGAATTATTCCGCATTTTCTGCATTGCCTGCGAAATGCACTTTGATACTGCCGGAACTGTAATACCCAGTTCATGCGAGACTTCTTTTTGTGTCTGCTGCTGAAAATAAATACGCTGGATCATCTGTCTCTGTCGCTCTGTCAACAGATTCATCAACTCCCTGACTGTTTCCTCTGCAATCATTCTTTCAAGCAGGCATTGCCGTTTATCTGCCAATTCGCACCATTCTTCGGAAATACAGCTGTACGAAATGCAATTATTATGTTCTCGTGTTTCCCTGTTTCTCCACAGACGATCTTCGCCTTCTAATATCAGCCTTATATACCAGGGTTGATCATCGAAAAATTTCTCCTCAACAACTGCTATTTTTCTTTCTGCCTCATACACATAATCTCGACAGGTAAATAACGGAAAAACTGTTGCATAGTCCCCCACACAATAGAGAACATATCCGGTCTGATATGCGATAATTTCCGCACAATCCATCAACCTTTGCTTCGCAACTGCTACCTCATTTTCTCTTAAATATTTAGCGGACGGAATCTTTCTTCTTTCTTCCCTGTTACTTACAACCTGTTTCAATTCCTGCAATGTAAGCATAATTACCACCTTTCTGCCTGCTGGCAACAGGTGCCCATCGGCAGAAAGGATAGGATTCTTACTGATCAACTGACAAAAAGGGCAGTAAAAAACAGCTTCCGGTACACCCGTTTTTTTTAACGAGAGCCTGAAACTTCCTTACTGCCCTTTCTAATAGTTACAATATTCTCTACTTTATTTTCCGTCTGATGCCAGGATCAGACTTCTTGGCATTTCTTTCTGCTTTTATGTTCTTTTCCTTTTCCACCAAAACAGAATAGTCTCCCATTGCATCATAAGGACACTGCCTCCGATAAAGCAAATTTTCTTCTCTTGTCATCCATCCTATCTCCCTTCTTCGTTTCTTTTTCTCTCTGTTTTCCATTTTAGCAACGCAGGGTTCTATTATCCTTAGCATATATGGTGAGTTTTTTTATTTTGCACCCCATATATGGTGAAATTCACCTGTATTCATTAAAACTGTCTATCAGAGAATCTATGGTCTGCATGATAATTTTCTGCTCTTTCCATTCCATCTTCTGAATCCGGTAAAGCACTTCCTGAACTGATTCCTGCCTTTCTGTATCACCTTCCTCTTTCCCCAGCAGGATATTGGCATCTGTTTCCAATATCTCAATCATCTTCCTGAAAATCTCAACAGACATTGCCGTTTGCCCACCTTCAATCCTGCTGACCGTATTGACACTGATACCTGCTTTTTCCGCAAAAGATTCCTGTGACAACTTCATTTCCTGCCTGCGTTTTCTGATCCGTTCTCCCAATTCAATAAGTTCTGTGGAAATTGCACGATTGCTCAATACGGTGTCTCCTTTCCTGCAATTTGTCCCAACTTTACGCCATTGTGTCGCAAAGTTTCCCGAAAAAAAGCAGCTAATTTTGGTCTTAGCTGCTTTTCAAAAAATCTATTTCATTTTATTCTTGGTATTTTATGTATCCCTGTAAGAAGTGTAATCAGAAAAACGCAGAGATAAATGATCGCCTGTCCAACCATTGCAAGAAGAATGATGCTTCCGATCAATCCTCCGATCAGAAGATTCATTGTCCATACTGCCAGTGTTCCTCCGAGGTCAAAGCCTCTTGGAACCATCCAGACACACATTTTTCCAATTCCAAACGGTATCCCCATCAGAAGTAACAGCAAGAAATAATTGCACTCCCCATCCTGGATACAAAACGGTCTTAATACTGCAAACAATACCGTAATCACCAGCACTGGTGCTATCACTTTTTTAATCATCTTCTTCATGTTCCTTTATCCTCCATACATATCGTGATTAACTTCTGCCTGATAATAACTGTTTATCGTTGCCGGGGCATTATACAGGGCAGTCAGAAGATAGGCTTTAATATTCCCAACCTTAGTCGTGTTCCGGTTCAGACAGAACAGCACATATTCGATATGTGAATAATTCAGTTTCATAAACCTGCTTTTCACCAAAGCAACTGGTTTTTCTACTCCTGCAATGCGAATCATACTATCCTCCGGCATCATCATAACTTCAATTATCAGTTCTACCAGTTCATCTACATCTTCTTTGGCATGATATTGATAATCTATGTTTTCATGAATTACTTCACGATATGCTCTCATCTCCTCCATCACATCTTTTTTCCTTTTGGAATTACCTGATGTGATTGGATAAGATTGTTTTATCTCAGTTTCACTAATATCAGTCTTGTTAATATCAGTATTATTAGATTGTGATTTCGGGCATTCTGGATTTGTGATTTCCACTATTCTGGAATGATGATTTTCACTATTTTGGAATTGTGATTCTGGAAATTCTGGATTTGTGGTTTCCACCATTCTTGAATTGTGATTTTCACTATTCTGGAATTGTGATTCCCCATAATCCTGAATTGTGGTTTTCACTACTCCTAAATGATGATTTTCACAATTCAGAGAAATGCCTGTTTTCCCCTTGTTTTCTGCTTCTTGTTGCAAATCTGCACATTCCTTATGTCTTTCCTGTTTCGATTGCAAATCTGCAATTTTTCTATGATCTTCCTGCTCAGATTGCAGATTTGCACAATTACCTGTCGGCTTTTGATCTGGAACCTCTCTGATCATAAAATTTTTCACATAAATAACATTCGGTTTTCCCAGTCCCAGACGTTTCTTCTCTATCAATCCAATCCCATTACTGCTGTCCAGCTCTTTTACCAGTTTCACTGCCTTTTGAGTTCCGCAGTTCATCAACTCTGCAATTTCTTCCACAGTGAAAATAATGTATACTCTGTCCTCTGAATCCAGCCATCTGTTCTTAATGCTCAGGCTCATACGGTCTAGCATCAGACCGTATAATACCTTTGCTTCACAAGAAAGAGTTTTAAAGCATGGTTCGGTAAACAGCACTTTCGGGACACGATAAAAGCTGTATTGTTCCGCTTCCATCCCCGTAAAATAATCAAACTGTATCTTCTGCATCTGCTACTCCTTCTTTGTTTTCTTTCCATTTATCCAAAAGCATAAAAATGACTTCTTCTATCTGTTCTTTAGAATATGTCTCCGGAAAATAATTTCCAATTTTCTTTGCCGGAATCATCACATTGATCTTACTGCTTTCCTTTTTTAATAAAACAGCATAGATATAACTCTGGTTTAATTTTCCATTTGCACTGCATTCTTTTAACTGTTCTGCCTGTTGTTTTGTCGGAAAAATGCTGCTGTTGGTAATCACTTCCAGAAGCCACTCCTGTTCCTCTGGCTTCAGATAAGACAGCTTTTCTCCCACAATCATAGGAATTTTATTATTGTCCACATATTCCAGCAGAGCATCAGATAATGCCGCCAGACGGATATATCTCTGTACAGTTCTTCCACTGTCCCCGGCAGCTTCCCCAACCATATCTGCTGTATATTTTTCACCTTTGCTTCCCTGATGCTTCATTGCATCATATTTCATCTTATAAGCATGGGCTTTTTCACTTGGCAGTAGATTTTCACGCTGAATATTGGAATCAACCATAATAATGACTGATTCATCATCCGTATAATTTCGTACAAGAGCCGGCATGGTCGTCTTTCCGCACAGTTCACAGCCTCTTTTTCTTCTGTGTCCGGAAATCATCTCGTATCCACCCTCGGCTCGAGGTCTTACCAGTGCAGGAGTCAAAACACCGTATGTTTTAATACTCTCTACGGTTTCAGCCATTTTTTCATCATCATTTACATGAAACGGATGATTTTTAAAGGGATAGAGCTTTTCCAGATCTATTTCCACAACCTGGTTCATACTTTTTTCCGGTGTTTCCTCTAATCCCAGTAATTCATCATAAGAGGTAAGCTGAATATCTTTTTTCGGTCTACGCATGTTTCAACACCTCCTGAACCAATTCCAGATAGCTGTCTGCCCCCTTGCTTTTTCCATCATAGGCAAAGATACTTACACCCTCCGATGCTGTTTCTGCAAGGCTTTCTGTTCTCGGAATCGTCTGCTCAAAAATCTTAATGTCATCTCCATATGTAGTTTTGATCGCCTGTTTGTTTCTCTTTGCATTATTGTAACGGCAATTATCCATTGTGAATAAAATGCCTTCTATCTGTAAATCTGGATTGAACCTCTGATGGATTCCCTTAACTACTTTCAGTAATTCCATGAGTCCATCTGCCGCATAATATTGTGGCTGCACTGGAATCAGAACACTGTTCGCTGCACTCAGAGCATTGATGGTCAGCATTCCCAGGGATGGCATACAGTCAATCAGAATATAATCATACTCGTCCTTCAGCAGTTCCAGATACTCTTTCAGCACCTTTTCTCTGTCCTCTACTGTAAATAAGGACATATCCATTCCAGCAAGCAATTTATTGGACGGAATCAGGTCAACCCCTTCTTCATGGTGAAGAATTGCTTCTTTTGGATCAAATTCCAGTCCCATGATGATATTTTCCATCATGCTCTTTAATGTTACCTTGAGATTTTTAGGGAATCCCAATCCCATTGTCAAGTGCCCCTGTGGATCAGCATCTACCAGGACTACTTTTTTCCCTGACTTCACCAGTCCGGCTCCCAGATTGATGGTTGTCGTTGTTTTGGCTACTCCGCCCTTCTGA
>OGIK01001445.1_pt1 | contig 21215 bp, 14 predicted proteins | sample 1571781 | NCBI WGS metagenome assembly OGIK01 (sample SAMEA2581956, study PRJEB24529) | metagenome | biome: Human gut stool | place: China | collected 2011
CTGTCTTTTATTTTGCAGAAAATTAGTCAAGAGGGAAAATATTGTGACAGAAAACATCATAAAAAACCACAATATGTTCTCGAAAAACGAATTTCGCCAATTTATATATGAATTTCGCCATTTTAGAAAATTTTGCAATAAATATGATATTATTCAAATACAAATGATGCAAAAAAAGATATAGAGTTATTGTAGCTTATATGATGAAGTGACTGGTATATTTTTGCTTAATTATAAAAAAAATTATGGAGAAATATATTATGAAAAAAGTAAATAAATTTAAATTACTGGCAGCAGGGCTATTGATAGGAGTTGCTTTTTGGCTGTTAGGATCCGATTTCTTTACATTCATGATATGGTGGGAAATTTTATGGATTCTTGGATTGGTATTTATGCCGATAACGGCTCAGATATTCAAAGGTTTTGATGATAATGGATGGATGAATTCAAAGGTTATAGCAATAGTGATATGCGGATATGGAGTATGGATTTTGACTTCTATAAAAGTGGTTCACTTTACCACATTGAGTTCTGTCGTAATTACTACCTTATGTGGGGGGAGCAGTATTGCTTATGGAATATATGGAAAACAAAGAAAGGTTTTTCCGTGGAAACATATGGAACTTGTTTATTGGGAAGAAGTGATTTTCTTTGTTGTATTTCTTTTGTGGACATATATGGCAGGATTTCATCCGGCAGCTCATGGAACTGAAAAATATATGGATTTTGGTTTTATGAAGTCTATGATGCGTAGCACAACACTTCCGTCAGAAGATATGTGGTATGCTGGCAAAGCTTTTAACTACTATTATGGTGGTCAATATTTTGCGGTGTTTCTTACGAAACTTACAGGAACAAAGGTAGAGATTACATACAATCTTATGCGTACCATGATAGCTGCATTTGCGTTTGTATTGCCATTTAGTCTTGTGCGTCAGATGCTTAAGGATAAATTAGGTAAAAGGGGAAGAGCATGGATAACAGATTTTGGAGGTATTTTAGCAGGTTTATCTGTATCCATGAGTGGAAACCTTCATTATATTATATATGGAAAAATTTTTACATTACTGGGGATAAGAGAAGATTACTGGTTTCCAAGCACAACACGATTTATAGGATTTGATCCACCTGTGACAGGGGACGAGACAATTCATGAATTTCCTTCATATTCTTTTGTTCTTGGGGATTTACATGCGCATGTGATTAATGTGTTTTTTGTTTTGGCAGTATTGGGGATTTTATATGCATGGATAAAAAGAAATTCCGGTAAAAGCTGGAAACAGAAAGAGATATTTCTGCTGGGACTGTTCCTTGGAATTTTCCTGTTTTCAAATACATGGGATTTTATGATTTATTATGTTGTAATATGTGGAACACTGTTTTTTGGAAATTTGAAGAGATATCTTAATTCTACAGATATGAAACCTTCAGATATGAGAACCGGTATAAAATGGAGCGTTGTGCAATGGATAGAACTTCTGCTGACTGCGGTGTTGATTTCGTTACCATTCCATTTACAGTTTAAAAGTGTTATGGTACAGGGAATCGGAATAGTGAAAATTCATACGGCGTTTTATCAGTTTTGTGTATTATGGGCTTTTCCATTGCTTATATGTGGATTATTTGTCGTATCTACGCTGATAAAAAATAGGAATTTTACAAATAAAAAAAACAGGAATTTATTTTACAAAATTAATGTTTCTGATTTATACGGAGTTGTACTTTCTCTTTGTGCAATGGGACTAATATTGATTCCGGAAATCATTTATGTAAGAGATATCTATGAAAAAACAGCACCAAGAGCAAATACTATGTTTAAGTTGACTTATCAGGCATATATACTTTTTGCGCTTATGATGTCGTATATTCTGGTATTTTTTGTGGCAGACAGAATAAAAATTTTGCAAGAAACTAAATTGGATAATAGATATGAGAAAAAGGTAAGATTATCAAAAGTGCAAATAACCGTTGGGGGAATGGCAATAATACTTCTTATATCTACCTGTGGATATTTCGTAAATGCTACAACAAATTGGTTTACAGGTTTTCCTCTGAAAAATAAATACCAAACTCTCAATGCAACTGCTTATCTAGAAAATGCCATTCCTGAAGATGCGGCAGCAATACGATGGCTGAATAAAAATATTACAGGTCAGCCAACCGTTCTTGAAGCTTGCGGCGACAGTTATAAAGACTATGACAACCGGGTTTCTGCTATGACAGGATTGCCGACGGTATTAGGATGGTATGTTCATGAATGGTTATGGCGAAATAATCTTGATGAAGAAAACAAAAGAAGAACAGACGTGGAAACTATTTATACTTCAACAGATAAAAAAGAAGTACAGGAACTGCTTGATAAATATGAGGTGAATTATATTTTTATTGGAAGCTGTGAATATCAAAAATATGAAGGGGTTAATGTAGCACTTTTAAGTTCATTGGGAGAAATAGTTTTTAAAGAGGAAAATACAATGATTGTGAAGCTGTAATAAAACAGATTTCAAAAAGAAAACAGTCACATATTTGAGTGAATATCTTAATTCATCAGATGTAAGTGACTGTTTCTTTTTATTGCTATTTTTGAGGTAACTGTTTTGGGCTGATGATTACAGCATACTTATACTGTCGCTATTATAACGGCTATATTTAGCTTCCTCATATCTGATCATGCAGATAAAAGCGGGTTCAATATCTTTTACTGTTTGTGCAACATTACAGAAATATTGGAGAGGAATTGTGGCAAAAAACCTTATAAAAAACACACTATGTTTTGAAAAAACGAATTTCGCCAATTTATATATGAATTTCGCTGTTTCATAAAATTTTGCGACGAATGTGTTATCATTTAAATATAAGTAAGAAGAACTGAAATGTATCTGAAGAAAGGAGAAGTATCAAATGAAACATAGCAGAAGCAAAAACGCAGTGTTATTGATGATTATCTTTATTTGTAGTATTTGTTTGAATAATGTGTGGGCTCGTGAAACAGGGACGATGGATCAACTGGAAAAAGAGAATCCGGATGATGTAGATAAAATGAATAAAGTATTATATTATTATAATACTTTATTTTTTGAAAACTATACGGAAGAAGAATTGAAACAGCAGGAGAAATTTCAGAAAAGTATTCATTTATTGAATGAATTATATTTTGAATATGGATCTTTAGAAAATATTCCGATTTTGCCTTTTGACCCGGAAAATATCAGGGAGGGTGATTCATTATTTACGGAAGTTGTTGCTGTGATAAATACAGAAAATAATGAGACATATTTTGTAACAGAAAATGATGATATGAAGTTGTTAAAAAAATGTTTGGAAAAATTACAATATTACAATGGAAACTCTGTTACAAAATCAAATGAAGAACTAACGGAAGCAATAAAGAACTTTCAGAAAGAAGAAGGATTAACAATTGATGGAATAGCTGGAAACGAGGTATGGAGGAAAATAGATATTTTGATGCTGAACAAAATGATTGAAGATGATTGAAAAAGATAATCCTATTATGTTTGGAGGTGATTCCGATGTTCCTGCATAAAAAATAGTTATATGATTAATTGTTAAGTCATAACTTAAGTTAGAGACCTCTGTTTTAAGAATTTATTAGCATGGAAAAGTTCAGTTCCTTACTTGTGGTTATTCAATGGGTGGTTACGGCGACCGGTGACAACGCAGGAATAAAAAACGGACGCGAGAATGTTCAAGAAATTAACTTGTTGGTACACCAGTAGTTGATGGGACTCTCTTACCAACATCAACACATTAATCAAATGCAAAAAAATATTTATAAAAGGTTACAGGCAGTTTTTGAAATGGAAGGTCGGAGATTAAAATATTTGAGGTATGAATGGAGGAAATGTATATGAAAATAGAGAAGAAAATGACTTTTGCTCTGCTTTTTTCTTTTTTGTTACAGCTAATTATAATCAGCTCAGTAAATGCGGCAGATTTTTCTGATGGACAAGATATTTTTGGTGATACTAATGTAGAGATATCTACTGATAATGAAGAAACAGTTGAAGAACGGACATCTGTAGACGTGGCACGCATAGAAGACACTTTGTATAATGTAAATAAACTGGCTTTGAAGTATGGTTCATTTGCATCTATTCCTTCCGGCATATTAAGCGATGAAGATATTATGTTGACGGCTAATACATGGGGATTGTTCCATACTAAGAATGGCAAGTATATTTATGTGTATGATTATTGTACAGTCCCTGGGGCTAGTTCTTATTATGTACGTTTATTACAAACTTGTTTAAGTGCCATTGCATATGATGTGGGAGGAATAGATGGAATATATGGACCAAATACGGAATATGCAATTGTACAGTTCCAGAAAGATCAGAAACTTACAGCGGATGGTATTGCTGGAGAAAATACATGGAGAAGGTTAAGTAATTATTTTGCGGATTATGGAATACGTATTAATTTTTAACGGAATTAAGTAAGTGTGTTACTTCTTATGTTATAGGTTTGCCCACTTCTTCGGAGAAGCGTTTCTATGGGGAGGATAGAAAGCCCTACAGCGTAAGTGTGGCTTCCATGGATACAATGGGTATGAGTATGTTCTCCCCATGAGTAGAATCTGCTAAAGAGAATAAAAACCTAAAATTTCGCGTACTGAAGGAGAATATCAAGAAAAATTTGGAACAACTGATGAAAGTGGAAATTTTGTTCCGGCAAAACCAGGTTCTTTTGGAGAATTGATAAGTTAAAAGAAAACAGTCACATAACTGAAAGAATATATTGATATTCATTGGATACATGTGACTGTTTCTTTTTATTTTTTATGAGGTGACATCTCGTTCAATGCTAACTGCTGTCTGGTAATTCCTGCAATTGAGGCAGGTAAATCTGATTGATTTGGTTAAATTACAGAGCACTTACTCCGTCATCATCATAACGGTCATATTCAGCTCCCTCATATCCGATCATTCGGAGCGTAGCAGGATCGATATCCTTTACTGTCTGTGCAACATCAGCAACCGGGATTGCTTTTCCCTTGCGGATGAACAGCGGAACCTCATTCAGGGCAACTTCTACATAGTGGTGGCCTTTTTCAAGGATTTCCTGAGAGATGGTTCCATCCGGCAGGAATTTGACGAACATCATTTCCTCTGGCAGATATACATAGCGGCCTTTTGCGTTCTGGGTATAAACAGGTGCGATCATAATTTCGTTTCCAAGAAGTAACTGATCTTCTACCTGAGTAGCAAAAGTATCGTCTGTATAGTCGAATGCCAATGGGCGGAACATCATATCATCGTTTAATGCAGCTTTCATGTATTCACTGTACAGATATGGAACAAGACGATATCTGACACCAATCACATGGCGGAAGTCTTCGATATTTTCAAACTGGTAAGCTTCCTGTTCTCTGGTTCCCAGAGCGGAGTGGTTTCTCATAAGAGGTGTGAATACACCCAGTGCCAGCCAGCGCAGTACCAGGTCACGTGTGGTATCTGCACCGAATCCGCCCAGATCTGCTCCTGTGTAAAGGAAACCGCACATATTCAGGGATGGAAGCATCTTTAAGTTCAGAAGGATGTGTGACCACCAGGATTTGTTGTCTCCCATCCAGATTCCGCCGTATCTGTGCATTCCCACATAGGAGGAACGGGAGAACATCAGGAAACGTTTGCCAGGTGCGATTTTTTCAAATGCTTCACCTGCTGCACGGGTCATGTTATAGCCAAACAGGTTATGTACCTTGTCGTGGCGGATCTTCTGACCGTTTACATTGTGATAGAAGCGTTTGTAATCTTCCGGATTATTTGCAAGTCCTTTTACCTTTGCGCCGAGAACGAATCCAGATGTTTCTTCCTTGTCCATGAAGTTGTCTTTGATGTATTCTTTTAATTCAGCAACGCCTTCCGGTGTGCAGAACATTGCAGGCTCGTTCATGTCATTCCAGAAACCGTCGATTCCTTTGGAAATGAGACGTTCATATTTCTGTCCGAACCATGCTCTGGCATCTGCGTTCAGGACATCCGGGAAATGAGTCCAGCCCGGCCATACAGCGGAAACGAAATCACTGCCGTCTTCACGTTTGCAGAAGTAGTTCTTCTCAACGCCTTCTTCATAAACATCATAGCCAGCCTCTACCTTGACACCTGCATCGATGATCGGGACAAGGTGGATGCCTTTTTCTTTCATTTCATTGACATAGGCCTCAAAGTCAGGGAAGTTTTCCTGATTGACTGTGAAATCTTTGTAGTCTTCCATGTAATCGATATCCATGTATACCATATCGATTGGAATATTGTTTTCACGATATCCGTCAGCAGCTTTTCTGAAGTCATCAGCAGTTGTATATCCCCAGCGGCTCTGACCGAAACCAAATGCGAATTTAGGCGGGATATAGCTTCTTCCGATGATTTTACGGAACTGTTTTACGATATCGTAAGGGGTTTCACCCTCGATCACATACAGATAAAGATTTGCATCCTCACAGGTGATCTTTAACTGGGAAGAGAGTGTGTAACCGATATCAAACTTCAGTTTTCCGGGATAATCAACGAAGAGACCGAAAGTCTGTTTTCCGGAGATTACGAGGAAGTTGTGTGCTCCGTAGAGGGAGATTTTATCTTCTGTATGGTTTGGCTGGTCGGAACAGTTGCTTTCATAAACGTATCCACGTTTGTTGATTCCGCGGCTTGATTCGCCCAGACCATAGACAACATCGTTGTCATCCATGTCATAAGTAAAAGAGAAGCCGTTCTCTGTGGAGATAGTTCCGTATGCAGGAGTTCCCTCAGAAGCCGGGATAGAAGTTACGATGGCATCGGTTTCAAATGGGGTCCCGTAAGTATATTTCTGAATCATTTTGTCATGTCCTCCTTAGGTTGAAAATGGTCAAGCGGATAAAATCATCCGCTTTGCTACGCGGCGCTACACCGAATAACTGAAACGCTTAAGTACTGTTAGAAAATACACAGGTGTTTTCCTTGATTTCATATTTACAATAATAGAGGTTTGGGTGAGGAAATGCTACTGAAATTATGACAAATTTATACGTTATTTTGACTTTTGCTCAAACTGTGAAGCAGTGATATGGGTATGGCAAGCAGTGGAGCGGCTGATCGTATCTGTTTGCGCTGTTAACTTATTGTGCTTTAATGCTTTATCTTAATAGAATTTTTCTGTACATACGGTGAAAAAAGTGCTAAACTGTTATTATTACACGAAAGAAAGGTTTATTTAACATGCTTCAGACAATTGAATCCATCAATAACGTCGTAAATAATTTTATCTGGGGTGTCCCGGCTATGATCTGTATTATCGGCGTAGGGCTTTACCTGAGCCTGCGGACTGGTTTTGTCCAGATCCGGAAATTCCCGTATGCGCTTAAAACCACACTGGGAAGAATTTTTAAGAAAAAAGAGGCCTCTGACGGTTCCATGACACCTTTCCAGGCAGTCTGTACTGCGTTGGCAGGTACAGTAGGTACTGGAAATATCGCCGGTGTTGCCGGAGCTATCGCCATCGGCGGACCGGGAGCTGTATTCTGGATGTGGGTTTCCGCGCTCCTTGGAATGTGCACGAAATTTACAGAGGTTACCTTAGCAGTACATTTCCGTGAGAGAAACAGACATGGGGATTATGTAGGCGGACCTATGTATTATATTAAGAATGGTCTGGGAAAGAATTGGAGATTTCTTGCAGTTCTTTATTCTGCATTCGGTGTACTGACTGTATTTGGAACAGGTAATGCTACTCAGGTAAATACCATTACAACAGCAATTGATACAGCTCTTATTAACTTCAATGTGATTTCAGAGTCTTCCACAGGCAGACTGAATCTGATCCTTGGAATTGTGATCACGCTGCTGGTTGGTATGGTACTGCTGGGTGGTATCAAGCGAATCGGAAGTGTTTCCGAGAAGCTGGTGCCCTTTATGGCATTGTTTTATATTGTACTTGCATTAGGTGTTGTAATCTTAAATATCGGAAGAGTTCCGGCAGTTTTCCATGATATTGTTTATGGAGCCTTTAATCCGTCAGCAGTGACAGGCGGTGTGATCGGAAGCTTTTTCCTCAGTATGAAAAAGGGTGTTTCCAGAGGTATTTTCTCCAATGAAGCCGGACTTGGTACAGGGTCTATCGCTCATGCCTGTGCAGATACAAGCAAGCCTGTAAAACAGGGTATGTTTGGTATCTTTGAGGTATTTGCAGATACAATCGTGATCTGTACTCTGACAGCACTTGTGATCCTTGTAAGCGGCGTGCCGGTAAATTACGGTGCAGCGGCAGGTGCAGAACTTACAATTTCCGGATTTACTGCTACATACGGAGGCTGGGTTTCTATCTTTACGGCAGTTGCCATGTGCTGCTTTGCATTTTCAACGATTATCGGATGGGGACTTTACGGAGCACGCTGCATTGAATTCTTATTCTCTGCAAAAGTTATCCGCCCATTTATGATTGCCTATTCATTAGTGGCAATCCTTGGTGCAACTGTAAATCTGGGACTTCTCTGGAGCATTGCTGAGACATTCAACGGTCTCATGGCAATCCCCAACTTAATTGGTGTATTCCTGCTTTCAGGAACCGCCATTACACTTACAAAAGAGTATTTTGCACAGAAGAAATAACAATAATAGCCCGGAGAGTTATTTTCCGGGCTATTGTTTTATCAAAAGGTAAAAAGGAGAATAATACAATGATTCCAATCGCACATATAGAAAATGATTTTCCAACCAAATTCGGTATCCCCAGGCAGAGTGGCCGTGTAGGGGCGCTCAAAGCGAGAATTGTATTCGAGCCGGAATATCGAAATGTGGATGCCTGCCGTGGTCTGGAGGAGTTTAGTCATATCTGGCTGATCTGGGAGTTTTCGGAGGCAAAGAGGACAAAGTGGTCACCGACTGTCCGCCCGCCCAGACTTGGGGGAAATGTGAGAAAAGGAGTTTTTGCCACAAGATCGCCCTTTCGTCCTAATTCCATAGGATTATCCTGTGTGAAGCTTGAGAAAGTAGCTCTGGATGAGTCGGACAGCCCTGTACTTTATGTAGAAGGTGCAGATCTGATGAATGGAACACCGATTTTTGATATTAAACCATATATTCCTTATGCGGATTGCCATCCGGAAGCAACAGGAAGTTTTACCGAATATTCCAAAGATCATCATCTGAACGTAGAATTTCCCCAGGAGCTCCTGGAAAGAATACCCGGAGAAAGCAGAGAGGCTCTGATCGCAGTTCTTGCAGATGATCCCCGTCCTGCTTATCAGAATGATCCGGAACGGTCTTACGGAATGCCTTTTGGAGAGAAGGATATTCATTTTCGGGTGGATGGAGATATCCTTCGTGTTTATAATGTGACAGAATTTGTAAAAAAACAGCAGGAATCTTCGGCAGATTGTGGAAAATAACCATTTTCGGATATTTCTGTAAGAAAGGCTTGCAAAATTGGCGTTTATTCAATACAATATTAAACAGACTTTATGTTGGTAGAGTGACAAAGACTGATGGGAGATCGGTCTGAAAATATTTAGTGACATATGAGGAGCAGGAAAAATGAAGAAAATTGTTAAATTCGGAGGAAGTTCTCTGGCAAATGCAGAACAGTTTCAGAAAGTAGGGGAGATCATCAGAAGTGATGAGAGCAGACGTTATGTGGTTCCGTCCGCTCCCGGAAAGAGATTTGACGGAGATACAAAGGTTACAGATTTACTTTATAAATGTTATAATACTGCAGTTGAAGGGGAAGATTTCATCCCGATTCTGCAGGAGATCAAGGGAAGATATTATGAGATTATCCGCGGACTGAACCTTGATCTTTCTCTGGAAGATGAATTTGCTCAGATCGAAGCTGATTTCAAGGCACAGGCAGGCACAGACTATGCAGCATCCAGAGGAGAATTTCTCAATGGTAAGGTGATGGCAGCATATCTGGGTTATGAATTTGTTGATGCAGCAGATGTGATCCGTTTTGATAAGAACGGAAATCTGGATGCCGAGAAGACAGACAGACTTCTGTCCAAAAAGCTGGCAAAATGTGAACATGCCGTTATCCCTGGATTTTATGGCGCTGGTGAAGATGGAAAAGTTAAAACTTTCTCCAGAGGAGGTTCTGATGTAACCGGTTCTCTTGTGGCAAAGGCTATCAAGGCAGACCTTTATGAAAACTGGACAGATGTTTCCGGCTTCCTGGTAACAGACCCACGTATTGTTAAAAATCCGGAAGTGATCGAGAGCATTACCTACAGAGAACTCAGAGAGCTTTCTTATATGGGTGCAACTGTTCTTCATGAAGATGCGATCTTCCCGGTTCGTAAAGAGGGAATTCCGATCAACATCAAAAACACAAACAGACCGGAAGACAAGGGTACTTTTATTGTTGAGAGTACATGCAAGAAACCGAAATTTACAATCACAGGTATTGCAGGTAAGAAGGGATTCTGTTCTATCAATATTGAGAAATCCATGATGAACAGTGAGGTTGGTTTCGGACGTAAGGTACTTCAGGTATTCGAAGATCAGGGAATCAGCTTTGAGCATGTTCCATCAGGAATCGATACAATGACTGTATATGTACATCAGGATGAATTCGAAGAGAAAGAGCAGCAGGTAATCGCAGGAATCCATCGCGCAGTACAGCCGGATTTCGTAGAAATGGAATCTGATCTTGCGCTGATCGCTGTTGTAGGACGTGGTATGAAATCCACCAGAGGTACAGCAGGAAGAATCTTCTCAGCACTTGCTCATGCAAATGTAAATGTGAAGATGATCGATCAGGGCTCCAGTGAGCTGAATATCATTATCGGTGTAGAGAACAGAGATTTTGAGACTGCAGTAAAGGCTATTTATGATATCTTTGTAATTACTCAGATCTAATTGAGAATTGCAGGAGCTCCTTCACAGCGGAGCAATTTGTGGATATGATGTTTACCAATTATAGGATAAACAAAATAATGGACCGTCAGAAATCAGTATAGAGATTTCTGACGGCTTTTTGAATAATTGCGCGTCGCATTCTCGTTACTCTAGTGACTTTAGTTATGAGTTAGACGCGCAAATTTTTTACTCAAAAGAAAACATATGTTTATTTTTAGCGCTATATGTGCTAAAATATAGCCATGGGTAGTAGAAAAAACAACAGAATCTGAGAAAAGAGTTATCAGGGAAAAATAAAAATGCAGATAATATCCAGTTATGGTGTAGAATTACGAAAACAGAATATCCCGATCCGCCAGACACTGGAGATCTACCGTTCTGCTGTCAGCTATCTGATTGGGATTTATGTGCAGGTATGGGAAGAATTAGCAGAAATCAGTAAGGCAACTCAGAAGATAAAGAAAAAATATTATTGTTGTACTGCATGATGAGTAAGTGGTATAATAATACAAGTTTATATTGCAGGAAAAATCTGTTGTTCGTGAGAGGCTGGGAATAATGATTGAGTGGAAACAAATGACGATGCAGGAAGCAGAGAATAAAATGGAGGTGCTTCGGGAGATTTTTGATGTAGTTCGTCTCCTGAAAGGGAGTGATCTGCAGGCTGCCGGAATGGAAAGTAAGCTTGCAGGAAGAGAAAATCTTTGCCAGTGTTATGCTTTCTGGAATAAAGATAAAAGATGTGAGAATTGCATTTCCCTTAAAGCACTGGAGGAAAAGAAACAGACATCCAAAATTGAATTTCTCGATTCTGATATGTATCAGGTATTTGCAAGGTATCTGGAGATTGACAGTGAGCCTTATGTAATGGAAATGCTGAAAAAGCTGGACGAAAACACACTGACTGATGAGGAAGGATATGAAAAACTGACGGAAAAGCTGACTGTATATAGCGAAAAGCTGTATAGGGATGTGCTGACAGGGGTGTATAATCGCAGATATTTTGAGGAAAAAGTCAAAAATATGTCTTTGAATGCCGGAGTTGCAGTTATCGATCTGGATGATTTCAAATTGTTCAATGACACTTATGGTCATGATGGAGGAGACCTGGTATTGACAACCGTAGTGAATGTAATTCGGCATTATATCCGTCGTACGGATATTCTGGTGCGCTATGGAGGAGATGAATTTCTGCTGATCCTGCCCGGAATTGAGAAGGAAGTCTTTTCACAGAAGCTCCGTATGATCCAGGAGAAGATCCATGCGACGCATATTCCGGGTTTTAATCGTCGGAAGCTTTCGGTGAGCATTGGTGGAGTTATGTTTACCCATGGCAGATTGGAGGAAGCAATCACCAAAGCAGACAGACTTATGTATATGGCCAAGGGACATAAAAATATAGTAGTGACCCGGTGGGAGCAGAAGCAAAATACAGACAAGATGGAAAAAAGAAACCTGCCTCAGCTTCTGGTTGTTGATGATTCTGAAATGAACCGTGAGATACTTAAGGAAATTCTGGGAAAAGAATACCAGATACTGGAGGCCTGTGACGGGGAAGAGGCTCTGAAGATGTTAGAGCAGTATGGAACTGAAATCTCATTGGTCCTGTTAGATATTATTATGCCCAAAATGGATGGATTTGAAGTACTCGCCTATATGAACAGAGATAAATGGATCGAGGATATACCGGTGATCATGATTTCCAGTGAAGGATCAGAGAGTTATATCCGCCGTGCCTACGAACTGGGAGCTTCGGATTATATAAGCAGACCATTTGATGCTAAGGTGGTATATCAGCGGGTTATCAATATGATCAAGCTTTATGCCAAGCAAAGGCGTCTGATCCATCTGGTAACAGATCAGATTTATGAAAAAGAGAAAAACAACCGTATGATGACCGGGATTCTCAGTCAGATTGTAGAGTTCCGAAATGGTGAAAGCGGGCTTCATGTGTTGCATATTAATATTCTGACTCAGCTTTTGCTGGAGAAACTGACGCGAAAATCAGAGAATTACGTTCTTTCCTGGTCTCAGCAGCATATGATCGCCACAGCGTCCGCACTTCATGATATCGGTAAGATTGGAATTGATGAAAAAATCCTGAATAAACCCGGAAAGCTTACAAAGGAAGAATTTGAAGCCATGAAACAGCACACGATTATAGGTGCCCGGATGCTTGACAGGCTGGAAATGTATCATGATGAAGAGATGATGAAATATGCCTATGAAATATGCCGCTGGCATCATGAACGTTATGATGGAAAAGGATATCCGGATGGCCTGAAGGGAGAAGAAATCCCTATATCTGCACAGGTGGTATCACTGGCAGATGTGTATGATGCCCTGGTAAGTGACCGGGTATATAAGAAAGCATATTCTCATGAAAAGGCAATGGAGATGATCCTAAATGGAGAATGCGGAATGTTTAATCCTCTTCTTTTGGAATGTCTGGTGGAAATTCAGGATAAAGTACGCAAGGAACTTGGTATTAAAGATGTGAATGAATGTCTGGAATATCTGGAAGAGAGAAACTGATAAAATCCCCCTGAAAAGAGCTTAAACTCAGCGATGAATGGGTGTACATTTCTGTAGATCTGAATGGATTAAAATGGGAAGACAGAGTGATCAAGTTGAACGTGCAGCCTGCGGCAGTGGGAAATCAATAAATTTCTATCAGATCAGAAGGATGCACAGAATGTTGCGGCTTTGAAAAATAATAAATGGTCATTACAGAGATCGATTCATGAAATGCAAAAATATTTTGTAAAAAATTTTCCTGAGTATCTTGACAGGGAATAAATAATCCTTTATAGTATAGCACAGATTTGGTGTGTTACTGGACAGGCAGGCATTAACCGGTCATAAATGTTATTTTTTAATGTTTATGGGGGGTAGTGCCTTTTTTTGATGTATTTTATGTGGTAAAACGCGGAATAATCATATGTCAGAAGGTTTTAATCTCCCGGAAACAAGACGGTTTATTCGCACGAATAAGGAAAAGGAGACAAAAGAACATGAAAGACAAGATTTTTGGAGTTTTGCAGCGTGTGGGAAGATCCTTTATGCTTCCGATTGCAATTCTCCCTGTTGCAGGTCTGCTGCTTGGTATCGGCAGTTCCTTTACAAATGAAACAACTATCGCTACCTATGGATTGCAGAAGATCCTGGGAAGTGGAACATTACTTAATTCTCTTCTGATCATTATGAACAAGGTCGGAAGTGCTGTATTTGACAATCTGCCGCTGATCTTTGCTGTTGGTGTTGCCATTGGTATGGCAAAGAAAGAGAAAGAGGTTGCTGCTCTTTCTGCGCTGATTGCATATTTCGTTATGAATGTGGCTGTCAGTGCCATGCTTCTTATCAACAATGAAATCACAGCAGACGGTCAGATAGCAGCAGATGTACTGGAAGGAACTATTACTTCTGTATGCGGGATCCAGTCTCTGCAGATGGGTGTATTCGGCGGTATTATCGTAGGTCTTGGTGTTGCGGCACTTCATAACCGTTTCCACAAAATTGTGCTTCCGAATGCGCTGTCATTCTTTGGCGGCTCAAGATTTATACCGATCATTTCTACAATCGTATATATGTTTGTGGGAATCCTGATGTATTTTGTATGGCCTGTAGTTCAGAATGGTATTTATGCTCTGGGCGGTCTGGTAACAGGCAGTGGATATCTGGGAACTCTGATTTTTGGTATTATTAAACGAGCACTGATCCCCTTTGGGCTGCATCATGTATTTTATATGCCATTCTGGCAGACAGCAGTGGGCGGAACTATGGAAGTTGCAGGACAGATGGTGCAGGGTGGACAGAATATTTTCTTTGCGCAGCTTGCTGATTCTGCAAACATAGCACATTTCAGTGCGGATGCTACCAGATATTTCTCAGGTGAGTTTATCTTTATGATTTTTGGTCTTCCGGGAGCAGCGCTGGCTATGTATCGCTGTGCAAAACCTGAGAAGAAAAAAGCGGCAGGCGGACTTCTTCTTTCCGCAGCGCTGGCATGTATGTTTACTGGTATCACTGAACCGCTGGAATTCTCATTCCTGTTTGTAGCTCCGGCATTGTTCGTAGTTCAGGTGATCCTGGCAGGTGCGGCTTATATGATCGCACATATGCTGAATATTGCAGTAGGACTTACTTTCTCAGGCGGTTTCCTTGACCTGTTCCTCTTTGGTATCCTGCAGGGAAATGCAAAAACAAGCTGGCTGAGGATCATTCCGGTTGGTATTATTTACTTTATCCTGTATTATGTAATCTTTACATTTATGATCAGGAAATTTAATTTCAAGACTCCTGGACGTGAAGATGATGATACAGAGACAAAGCTTTATACAAAAGCTGATGTAAATGCAAGAAAAGAAGCCGGAAAGACAGCCGGTGCAGCTGCAGCAACCTCCGGTGATCCGGTAAGTGAACTGATCACCAGAGGCCTTGGCGGAAAGAAAAATATCGTAGATGTTGACTGTTGTGCGACCAGACTTCGTATCACAGTTGCAGAGCCTGAGAGAGTTCGTGATGAACTTCTGAAACAGACAGATTCCAGAGGAATCGTGAAAAAAGGACAGGGCGTACAGGTTATCTATGGACCTCATGTAACTGTTATCAAGGCGAAGCTGGAAGAATATCTGGAGACTGCTCCCAACGAATTCGCAGATGAGACACCGGATAATGTACAGGTACAGGAAAATACTGCAGCAGGAAATGCAACAGGACAGAACAGTGCAGAGGTTGAGGACAAAAATGCAGGTACAGCACAGACCTTGGCACCTGTAAAAGAAGAAAAGATCAGAAAAACAGCAATCATTTACAGCCCTGTAGACGGAATCGCAGCAGATCTTTCTACTGCACCGGATGAAGGATTTGCAGGAAAAATGATGGGTGACGGTGCAGTGGTGACACCAACAGAAGGCACTGTATATGCACCTGCAGACGGTGAAGTTGAGTTTATTTTTGATACAAAACATGCCATAGGTTTCCAGACAGATTCCGGTATCCCTATGCTTCTTCATATGGGAATCGACACTGTAAAACTGGAAGGAAAAGGCTTCGAAATCCTGGTAACAGAGGGGCAGAAAGTGAAAAAAGGCGATCCGATGATGAAACTGGATTTGGAGTTCTTAACTGCCAATGCTCCGTCCATCACTTCTCCGATTCTCGATACTGAACCGGAAGACAACCAGAGGATCAGACTTCTGGCAAACGGTGAGATCAAGGCCGGTGAACCGTTGTTTGCGGTGGAAACGCTGGAATAATATTGTTATAATATAGAAATAACGAAGTTAAACATGTCAAAAAACAGTTGGATGATCAAAAGAGATGATATCTTGATTATCTGGCTGTTTTTTTACGCATGTGAATTGAAAAGCATAACTTTTTGCAGAAGAAATCTGGGAATCAAAAATGTAACAAATTTGTGTGACGGGTAGGATTCTTATTCAAAATATGGTAAACTATATCAAACATGCTTTAAGGGCAAAGGGAAAATTGTTATAATGGCAATAAATTTTTATAGAGGGGATTATGACAGAGATGTACAGAGTTAGCAAGGTATTAAATAATAATGGTGTTATAGCCATTGATATGGATGAAAACAAGGAGTATGTGATTCTTGGCAAGGGTGTTGGCTTTGGGAAAAAGGTCAGCCAGCGTTTTGATAAGCCGGAGGGATGCACTACATATCGTCTGGAACAGGAGACAGAGCGTGGATCTGCGAAGGAACTGGTAAAGGGAATAGAGCCGGAGTATCTGGAGATTGCAGATGCAATTCTGACAGAGTCACAGAAAGTGTTTGGAGATTCCATAGACAGAGGAATTCTTTTTCCACTTGCTGACCATATTTCTTTTGCAGTTGCCAGAATCCGCAGAAATGAGCAGATCAGCAATCCGCTGACAGAGGATATCAAGGTTCTTTTCTACAGTGAATTTAAAGTTGCGGAAACACTGAAAACAATTCTGAGAGAAAGACTTCAGATAGAGATTGATGATCATGAGGTTGGATATGTGGCATTGCATATTCATTCTGCAATTGGTGACGAGAAGGTATCTGTTGCCATGCAGACTGCGAGAGCAGTGAGAGAGTGTATAGACATGATCGAGAATGCAACAGGTAAGCCGATCGATGTACTGTCACTGTCCTATAATCGTCTGATGAACCATATGAAGTATATGGTAGCGCGTGCATCTACAGGAGAGAAGCTGAATCTGGACATGAATGAATATATGCTGGATCAGTATCCACAGGCCTATAAGGTTGCCACTGACATCTGTAAAAACCTGGAAGGATGTATTGGACATAAGCTGGATGAAACAGAGACAGGATATCTGGCAATGCATATTCAGAGAGTGTGTAAGGATGCGGTATGATAATCAGTGAAGAAAGAAATTCCCTGCCCGGCCGGAAATATTTTATTTCTGGTCTGAGCAGGGAGTTTTTTATGATTTCGGCAGAGTATCCTTATATTTCTCATATTGTTTATTTTCGGTAAGTAACTTTTCATATGCATCGTAAGCGTCCTGCAAAGTATCGTACGGTTGACCTTTGCTAAGAATATTCTGAAAGTCCTTGCCGGATACGAGGTGACCTGAAATTGCGACATATTTATTTGTTTTACTGTCAGGATTGCGAGTGGCAGTTGTTGTTTCGGAAATATAGAAACTGTTACCTTTATTAATAAGCACGGGGATAGTCTTGCCTGCTCCAACGACATCAGTATTGACGGAAGTCCAGAACAGATAGCTTTCTTTAGTGTCGGGGCGTCTCAGATATGCCCAGGTACCATGTTTTAGTAAGCTATCATCTGCTATTTGTTTTTTGACTTTATTAACCATATCATTCTTTGACTGTTTACAGCGAGAATCAATTTCATAGTTAGTATTTGAATTCTCCAGTAAAGCTAATACATTACTCTTGCGGAGAGGATCCTGTAGGTTTTCATCAATCTTAAACGGATATTTTTTTTCGCCACTTTCTGTTCCACCTGACCATGTAAATTTTACACTGTTGTCGGCATTAAGAGAAATCTCACATTTGCCACCAGCGACCGAATTCCTACCCAGTTGTCAGTATTGCCCTCACCTACAGTGTAGGAAATCCCGGCGATGGTAATAGTTTTTGCGGACTGCCAGTCATCTATTTTCTGTTTTAGTTGAACTGTTCTCTTAGCCTCTTCAGGATCTTTGCCATCCAGATTTATATCTGCCATCATTTCACCATATGCAGTGCGGACGTTTGCCAAGTCTGTTGATTCGCGGCTTCGTTCCACATATTTTGTGTAAGAAGGCGCCAGAAGTCCGACAAGAATTGACAGGATTGCGACCACGACTACAAGTTCAACCAGGGTAAAGCCTTTATCTTTTCTTTGCATATATTATACCTGTAAATAAAATAATAGTTATGCCAGGGGTAAAATATACACTACTTTACCCCTTAAGCTTTTTAGAATGATAGCACAGAATCTGTTACTGTGCAATATTTACAGAAAAATATTTCTTTACAGATATAGGGCAATCGTATGGATCATTTTTTTCACATCCAGTGGTTTAGCCAGATGTGCGTTCATACCACAGTCCAGTGCATGGCGTACATCCTCTGCAAAAGCATTAGCGGTCAGTGCGATGATGGGAATGGAAGAAGCATCCGTCCTGTCAAGCTTCCGGATCTGGCGTGTGGCCTCGTATCCGTCCATCAGAGGCATCATAATGTCCATAAGTATCACATCAAATGTCCCCTCAGGGTGACGGGAGAAAAGTTTTACAGCTTCCCTGCCATTAGATACTGCAGTTACCACAGCACCTTCCTCTTCAAGGAGTACCTGTGCCACTTCTCTGTTTATTTCATTATCCTCCGCCAGCAGGATCTTTATGCCCTGAATGGAGTTTCGCTCAGATTCTGTCTCAGAAGAGATATCCGTTTCTTCTGCCTCTTCAAATGGCAAAGTGATCACAAAAGTACTTCCGATACCCGGAGTACTGGAAATCTCAATGGTACCACCCATCTGTTCAAATAGCGCTTTGGCAATGCTCATACCCAGTCCGGTGCCATGATATACACTTCGGGCATCCATATTCTCCTGAGTAAAGGGTTCAAAGATCTTCTCCAGATATTCTCTGCTGATGCCGATTCCCGTATCAGAGATCGTCCATCTGCAGACCAGCTTATGATCATGGGAAGGGAGAGCATGGATCTCCGTATGGATCGCCCCATTTTCTCTGTTGTATTTGATACAGTTACTGTAAATATTCATCATGGCACGACGGAGGTGCAGAGGGCTGCCGTATACAAAGGGATGTTCGTATATCTCCGGTGCGATATGAACGGTGAAATCAATGCCGTTTTTCTGTGCCTGCATATCAATCAGCATCTGTGTCTCTTTTTCATATCTGATCAGATCAAAAGGTTCATGGTTGAGTACAAGTCCTCCCTCCTCGATCTTGGACATATCCAGTACATCATTGATAAGAGAGAGCAGATGACTGGCTGAAATGAATGCTTTTTCACGATTACTTTTCAGGAATCCGATATCATTTTCGTGCTTTTTATCAATTTCCAGCAGACCAATGATCCCATTCAACGGCGTACGCATATCGTGGGACATACGGGAAAGAAAATTGGATTTCTCTGCATTGGCACGTTCGGCAGTATCAAGAGCTTCTTTGAGAAGCTTCTGGTGTCTGATTTCTGATTCCACCACATCGTCCACATTCAAAAATCCCAGAACAATGATACCGGAGTCTTCGTTTTTGATAAAGCGGAACTGATAGTAATGGATACCATCCCTGTCATTTATCCGGTAATTCCCCTTGTATTCGGACTGACTGGACAAAACACTCATTACATTATCCAGTTCCAGTGATTCTTCCAGCATTGTACGGTCATCCGGATATACACGCTGCCGGATATAGTCTGAGAGGAAAAGATCATAGGGGTATGTATTGCTGTGTTTTTTGTCCGGATCAGGGACATCGTGGTCTTCCTGCTTGATCACAGAGAGAGTTTTTTCTCTGGGGTTGATCAGGTATACGTTCAGGTAGTTGCTGCTCAGTGTCTGGACAATACTTACCTGTGTCTCATAGGCTTCCTGTGTTCTGGTGACATCCTCACCGTAAAGGATTGCTTCCAGATGATTATTGGAAGGATTGAGCAGCAGTCTTGCCACATATTTGGAAAGCCTAATTATATCGTCATCGTAGAGACAGCGGGAAACCCTTGTGACTTCCACCTGACCGTCCTCGTAGCTTTTCATCAGGGAACTGCGGCAAAATGCGTTGATAAAATCGTTTCTGTCCTTTAATACCGGTATAAAAACAGCAGTCTCTGCAATAAAATGGTCAATGGAAGCGTCAGCATCTATCTTATAGGCCAGGGCAGAAGTGCCTCCGATCTTCAGAATCTTATCATCTGTAAGGTCGAGATGAAAGTAGCCGGCAGCATGGGTAATGGATGCCAGGAGAGAGTGGAGCTGGTTTTCATAAATCTTGCGTGCTGTCACATCATTGTCTTCACAGGCCACTGCAATCACAAAATCCCGATAGTCATCGGCATTTCCGTTTCTGGCAATGAGCAGATAATAGTAATGGACAGTATCTGTGACAACCCTGAAATGGAATTTGAAAGAGGCTTCCTGAGAAAGTCTTTCCAGCAGGGTTTCATAATTCAGGTGTCTGGACACATAGGAACGCTCATCCGGATGAACATATTTCTGAATGAGAAAATCAAATGACAGTTTATAATCTGAATTATCTTTAATATCGAGATCCGCAAAAGCATCAGTAAATCTGGAACGATATACGGAGATTTTCCCGGTTTCCCGGTTTACGCCATAAACAGACATGTAGTCAGAAGCAAGCAGGTTGATGGCACCCAGCAGACGGAGAGAGTTCTCACCTGTGGGAATAGACTTTGACAGGCTTTCTCCTTCGGCTACTGTGCTGAATACAAGTGCATGTCCTCTGCTGCCATCGGGCTGTACAGTCTCTACTGCATCAACTGTTTCATAAATATGGCGGATCGGATCCAGGTAAGTCTTTGGTCCCTGTATCCCCAGTGCTACAGGGCAGGGTGGGCATGGGGAATCAAGCCCCATAAGTGCCTTATAGCATTTCACTCCCGGCTGGAGATTGGGGTACAGTTGTTTGGCAGTGTCGTTATAGCTTAGGATATTATAGTCTTTGTCTATGCTGTAATATCCAGATGAGTGTGTGTTCATAATTTTATACTCCTGGTGTTTAGTGCTTTAAAGTATACTCTTTTTACCAAAAAATAGCAATGATAATGGACGAATTTGTAAAGGTTGTACAATGTTTCGGTTACTGTTCACTCCGTTCTCAGTAACACGCTTCGCGATGCACAGAATTTATGCT
>OGIK01001455.1_pt1 | contig 21039 bp, 14 predicted proteins | sample 1571781 | NCBI WGS metagenome assembly OGIK01 (sample SAMEA2581956, study PRJEB24529) | metagenome | biome: Human gut stool | place: China | collected 2011
GCTTTGCACGATGATAAGTAACTCTCGCCCATGATTCTGTTTTTCCAAAAATTGCGGCGATTTGTGCAAAAGAGAGTTCACCGAATACGCGAAGCTGAAAGACTTCTTTGTATGGTTCCTCTAAACGGTGAAGAACGAGATGTATGCGGAACGCCATATCAGAATCTGTAACTGAGTTCTCAACATTTTCATTTGATGGCAAGTCATTGATTTCACTCACATCAGCTATTCGCTGACGACTTCTCATTTCATCATAGTAGAGATTCTTTGCTATGGAGCAGAGCCATGTCAATTCATTTGACTTACCTTTGAATTGTGACGTTGTAGAAACAGCCTTATAGAATGTGTCCTGCGTGATTTCCTCTGCTATCTCACGATTTTTAGCAAGAGAAATAGTATACGAGTATACCTGCAAATAGTAGGCTTTATAAAGCTTTTCATAGTCCATATTTATCATCGCCTCCTTCAGCTTCATAGGTTAGACGGAGAAATCGGAATTTCGTTACAAAGAAGTTTGAAATTTTTATACCTTTACGCTACTCTTGCTTTCTGCGGACTATTGGTAGACGCGCATTAACGGCAAGCAAAGAGATTGCTGTGTCAGCTTGATATGTTCAAATGCTAATTAAGTATAGCATACAGCTATGAATTTTTCTATTGCGTTCCCCTGACTTCGGAATAGTGGCAGGGCTGGCTATCCATGTCTTGTCTTATGCTTATCTACCGTACATGAGCATTTTACATGGGAACTCATTGCACTCTCCACAAAAATCAACGCCATGGTTCTTTGTACACTCAAGCAAAAAACATCCTTCGATGCTACAACCATTATGTTCTGTGCTGCGGCAACCTGAACAAGAAGCGCCCGCATATATGCTAAGTACTCCCTCAAAGTTGTTATAGCTTTCTACGTCATCGGGCATATGTACCTCATAAAATTCTTTTATGCCATCTAAATATTTTAATAATGTTTTAGCCGACACACAAATTAAACCATCATTATATGCCGAACAAGTGTGGCACATTAAAGAACATGGTGCAACCTTTTTAATAATTTCAGTTTTTTGTACTCCTCCACTAAATCACGATTTATAGAGCTGACCCCAATACCCTACCATAAACAATATACCACACGCCAAAAGAAAAATCAACCATCAATTTCAGAATTCCTAAGAGTAGTACTTCCTCACCGCCGCTGAAACAACCTCCGAAATCTCCTCTGCAGTTTTACCGCCGAGGTACTCCGAAATAACCTCAGCCGGAACAGCCACCATGACCGGCGGCTTCGGCTTGAGTATTTCCAAGATGACCTCCTCGGTAAGCGCACCAGCGCCGGAAAGTTCACGAATTTTCCCGGAAGTGAGCTTCATTTCGGGGTGCTGTTTCAGAACATCAAGCAGGACTGCCCGTTCCTTAATTCCGCACAGAATTTCGGCGTCAGAGATACTGACCGCACCGCTGTCCAGCATGAGCAGAAAGTCCTGTTCCAGAGCGTTCAGCCTACCGAATAATTCTGCCTGTTCTGCCGTAATTCCGAGTTCCTTTTCAGCACGTTCGCCCAGCACCGCCGATACCCGTATCTTCTTCGAGAGAGTGAGTTCCGGGAAACGCTGGCGGTTGGTCTCCACGACTATCCGCTTGGCATATTCGTCCGTTATGAGTTTTCCGTCGCCTATCCGGCAGGGGACTTTCACCCACATAAGCTGTTCTGCGACAGTCCGGCGGCGGTTTCCGGACAGTATCTCATACTCGCCGTTCCCGGCGGAGCGTACCAGAAGCGGCTCGGTTATTCCCATTCTCGCAATTGACGAACTGAGTTCCGACAGGTCGCCGCTGTCCGTGAAAATCGGAGAACGCAGGGAAAGAAGCCTGTCAAGCTCAATATTATATGACTTATCCTCTGGAAAGCACTTTGCGATGATATCCTCGATAGATTCTGTTTCCGGAAATTCCGGCTCTTTCTCAGATGATTCAGCAAATCCGTCATCAGGCATTTCCGACGGTTCTTCGTCCTCGACCGGAATGTAGATAGCTTCCTGCTGAAATTCTGGCTCGGCAGGCTTCAGGGCAGGGTGGATTTCTGCGCTTTCCTCGGTTTCACGCTGTGCCTGTGCAAATGCTTTCATCTTCTCAATGTCCATGCTGTCCTCCGGTTTGTAAAAGTTTGGAGCGCATTGCGGCTTTAGTCCGCTGTTACGCATATTGGGGCGCATTTTACTGCGCCCCGGAGGTAATATATGTGAACCCTGTGGCTGGGAGGGTTGTAAAGAAAAAGCGGAGATCTTTCGGTCTCCGCTTGGCTTTATTCTGTTGTGTGCTCAGGCTGTCTTGCCTTCGAAAAGTTTCTTTACTTCGTCCAGAGGGAGCTTGCTCATTTTAGCGATTTTCTCCATATCACGAATACCATCGTTCCAAAGTTCAATTGCAAAGCTGGTTGCAAGTTCATTTTGCGCTTGCTTTGCTCTCTTTTCGCCGTAATCTTCCACTAATTTACACATAGTATCAACACCCTCCTTGTCTTTCTTGAAATAACCTGCCCGGTCGGACAGTACCTTGTAGTGCATTTCGCGAGGATCTTTGCAGAAGAAATCCTGCATAAGCTCGCCCAGAGCCGTGCCGTTGCGAATTTCGCCGTTTACATATATTATGTGCGAACCGTCCGTGAATATTGCGTGATTCAGCTCGGAAATCGTGCGGTTGACCGTGTAAAGCGGCTTTCCGCCTTTAAGCACGTCATGCTCGGTAATGAAAATGATGTAGCTTTCCGGAAGTTCATCAAATTTATCGCCTGGATTGAGCAGATTTGCGTCCAGCAGACTGCTGTTATATCTCGCACGTCTGGGAGCCGCGCCGTCATCGCTGCGCTGAACTTCAACGTCGTACTGCTTGCCATGCTCGTCAATTGCGTAGATATCCAGTCTTGCCGAACGTCCCTGTAAGTTTTTCAGTTCAAACTGAGAAACCACCCGTACAACTGTCAGGTCGTCCCGATTCAGAATCACTCTGAGCAGAAGCTCTGCGCAGGCCTTGTCCTCGAAAACTTTGCTCATGAACGTGTCGTCCATAAGCCGGAAATTTTCGATGATGTTAAGTATCTCAGCCCGGTTTTCGGCGCTGATATCGCTGGTTTTTATCTCGTCCACAGGAATCACCGTCCCTTTCTAGAATTATAGCATATTTCCCGCGAAAAATCAAGCATTACCGCCATCTGTTTTGCCCTCCGTGTACATTTTGTGCCATTCCTCCAGGATATCCCGGCGCTGTAAACAGAAATAGAAATACTCCGAAATCTCCTCGTTGGAAAGCTCGTCGCCGATGAGCTGGGTAACTTCCTTACGCTGGAGGGTTATATGCTTTGACGGTTTTTTCACGGTCTGTTTTGGCTCTGCGGGAGTGCTGTTTTCAGCTGGTTCAGAGCGTTCTTCCGTAGAAGTCACTTTTTCGCCACAAAGCTCCGCTATGTCGGACTCCGAGAAGAACTTCAAATCCGCAAGCGTGTTTGCCTGTTCGACTGTTAGTTTTCTTTCGGGATCCCGGCTGAGGTACGCTGCGATTTCCTCCTGACTGCTGTTCGGAAGCGCCGAAAACTGGCAGGCTGTCGCAAGCGTAAGTCTGCCGCTGTCGAGCATTTCCATAAGTTCCGGAACCAGCCGCGTGCAGGCGATGTAGCGCTGGATAGTGCGTTTGGCTTCGCCGTATTTCTCGGCTATGTCCTTGGTTGCACGGCGGCTTCCTAGGGCTGTCAGAGCCTCCTGCTGTGCCTTGTACGCAAATGCGCGCTCGGACGGCAGAAGCTCGGTGCGCTGGCAGAGGTTTGTATCTGCCATGATTAGCTTCGCGCGGTTTTCGTCAACGTTCTTGACAATGCTGGGAACCGCCGTAAATCCTGCTCTGCGGCAGGCTTCAACACGGTTGTGTCCGGCGATTATGCGGTACTTTCCTCCTGTGACAGGGGATACGATTATCCGGGACAGCAGTCCGTTTTCTATGATGGATTCCACCAGCTCGTTCATTTTGAAGTCGCTGTACATCTTGAACGGCTGATTTTCCCACGGAACAAGCAGGTTTATCGGGATTTCTTTTTCGTCATTCTGGACTGTCGCTTCATCGCCGAGGAAGTCGTTCATATTCAGCTTTCCGGTGTTGTTGGAAGCTCCGAGATTGAACCCCATTAAATTCCCTCCTTTTCGAGAATTTCGCTTACAAGCTTGCGGTACTGACCGCCTATCACGCTGTTTTTCTTGGATATCAGCGAACGCTGTTCTGCGGTGCTATTTGCGGCCTCAATACGCTTGCTTATCGTTGTTTCGTAAACCAGACCGCCGTAGCGCTCTTTTAGGGCGATATCCACCGCCTGAGCCATCTGAGTGTTGTCGGTCATGGTTTCAAGTATTCCACAAATTTTCAGGTCGTGGTTGATTTTTTCCTTGATGAGATTGAAAATGTCCTCGAACTGGACTATGCCGTTGAGTGCGAATTTCTGCACCTGAACTGGGATTATCACTTCGTCAGCCGCCGCAAGAGCGTTCATGACCAGTATTCCGAGCGAGGGCAGGCAGTCGATGAGAAGGTAATCGTAATTTTCCGATATGCTGTCGCTGGAAATCGCCTTGTCAAGAATCTGCTCACGGCACATCGTCTGTGCAAGAAACATATCCGCGGTTGCCAGAGAAATATCTGCCGGGACATAGTCGATAGGCTCGTTTTTTGCGGTCATAATGCACTCCGAGAGCTTCGCAATTTCTTTCAGCACGTCAACTATGGTGCGCTTGCCCGTGAAGTCGTAGCCAAGGTAGTCGCTTAGATTTCCCTGCGGGTCGAGGTCGATACAGAGGACTTTCTTGCCAAGTTCCGCAAGTCCTGCGGCGATGTTTACCACGGTCGTTGTCTTGCCAACGCCGCCTTTCTGATTTGCTATTGCTATAATCTTTGCCATAATTACCCCTCCTGCCAGTATTCTTTCATGTCGTGATTTACCCGGAACTGCCAGTAGCTGTTGAGCGTCAGCCGGGAATTGTACAGCGCCGTTATCAGGTAACTTCGGATATTCCGGACGTCGCTGGTGTTGTTATCCATTGCTTCCAGAACGTACTCGATGTGACTGCTGTTAAGCTTCAGGAACGTACTTTTCACCACGTCACGAGGCACGTCCTCGCCGTTCACCCGTATCGTAGGTCTTGTGGAGCAGATCGCGTCCACCATAATGCTGATAAGCTCGTTGATGGTATCCGCTTTGCCTGGATTCTGCTCGATGAGAAATTCGTAATCCGTGTTGTCCCGGACTATCTGGGCATAAGCGGAGTGCTCCTCTTTTATCCTGGTGATATATTCCATCTCATCAGTCCCACCAGATTGATTGATAGGATTGATTATATCAGGATTATTTTCTTTAAGATTATTATCTTTAGATTTGTCCGCCGTTTGGGCGTAACATGGTCCGCCGTTTGGGCGTATCATGTTCTGCCGTTTCGGCGTTTCTTGTTCTGCCCTTTCGGCGTTCCTTGTTTTGCCGTTTGGGCGTTCCTTGTTTCGCCCTTTTGGCGTTTCTTGCTTCGCCCTTTCGGCGGAACAATGGAGTAATGCGGTCTGAGGGGGTGTTTCTTCCTTTTCAGGAGTACTGTTTTCCTCGTCCGCTGTGGAATTCCGCCTGTATTTTTCCGCCGCCGATGGCTTTACGGATCTCATTTTTTCCTCGCCCTCCGCAAGAATTTCGGCTAGGTGGACTATATCGTCGATTATGTAGAAGCTGCGTTTTGCTGGCATTCCACGCGGGGAACACTTGATAAGTCCGCGCTTCTCCAGAACCGTAATGCAGCGTTTCTGCTGTTTGTCTGACAGGGAGGTGCTTTCCTCTAAATCCGCGATGGTGGAATAAAACCACCCGTCCGGGTCGAGCTTTCCTCTGTCGCTGTAATACTGCCATTTGGCTATGAGTGCGCTGTAAACCACGGTTTCCATAAGTCCGACCGCATGAGCCAGCGGACGGTTCAGGGATATCGTATTATCCGGGTTCAACAGCTGGTAGATTGCATTCATGTTATTCCTCCAGTTTGTTTTATTCCTCGTTTTATAAAGCATAGAAGGGCGGTGAGGAATAGGACCGCCCGTTCAGAAGGCCTTTCCGTCTATGCTGTTAAAGCCTTTCGGCTGTTAACCTATATAAAAAAGCGCACAGATTTTCTCTATGCGCTCTTGTTGTCAATATTAATAACTCTTTTTGTGAAAACGCTAAAGAAATCGGATTTTCTGCCGATATATAATAATGGTACACAAATTGAGCATCTTATTTGAACTGTATATTGACGAAAGCGCGTTAGAAAGTGTGAAATGCACGTCATGTCGTCAAATTAAGTTGTCCATTTTCTGTCCATTATTTGTCCTTTATTCAGAACTAAAACGGGCTGAAAAAGATGTTTGAAAAAATAATACTATGTACGTTGGTACCGCATTGCTATGCGGTATGGGGGATTTTTATCGGCTGAGCTGTTCGATTCGTTGCCGAATTCAATTCCCCTCGGCTCCACCACAACAGCCCGGAAAACGGGCAAAGCAACCCCCACCTGCTGGTTGGCAGGTGGGGGTTGCTATATTTATCCTACACTAAGCGCCTTAATTACGGCCTCTTCCGCATTTTTATACAGAATAATATCAAATGCAGTTGAAAGATCGTCCGGGACTGAAGCAAAGTCCGACATACTGATCGCAGGCATTAAAATCTTCTTTGCACCACTGTCAAGACATACCTGCAACGTATTTGCCAGCTCATCGACCCGGATCAGAGTACCGCTTATACTCATCTCACCCAGGACTGCCATAGAACTTTGCACCGGACGTCCCAGTGCAATTGAACACAAGGCAATAAGAGTCGGTATAGCCAGCTTATCGGTCATTCCTATTCCCTGGAGGTCCTGATAATTTACAATATAATCCTTGGCATCTGTGCTGATACTGCCACTTATTCTGTTCCCGTTCGCTTTCAGGAAACTGAAAGCCGCATTGGAGGATTCCCTTGCTTCACGGTCGGAGCCTATGCCCGTACGCTCAAATTTTCCTGTTCCATTAAGCGTCTGACTTTCCAGCCGAAATACTCCCAGCATTCCGCTCTTGCCACGGGAAACGGTATACACCTGCCCGGGATTGCATATGCCTTCCGGAATCAGCTTTCCGCCTCCCTGCTCAGGCACCGACACATAATGTTCCTCCAGTGTTTCATTGTCTATGTACGAAAAATTCACATCGTAAAATTCCATACCGCCAAGCTTTTTAAGCTGTTCCTTAACGCGGCGGCGCATTTCCAGGGATATCTGAACTACCTCTTCCAGCTCTTCTTTTGTGAATTTATCGTCAGGATACATCAGCTTCAGATAGCCGTCTATCATTCTGCGAACGGCAATGGTATCACGCTGATTCAGATTTTTTCCAAGACGGAAATAATGATCGAGCGCATCACCATACTGCTCTTTGCGGAGTTCACGGATAAATTCTGCAAGATAGTCGCTGATGAAACCGTAATCGTCCGTGAAATGCTCCGGTCTGAATTTTGGTATCTCCCAACCCGGAAGATAACAGTGTATCCTGTCCAGGAATGCAGTATCAGTCCCCATTTCAGGAGGAAATGGGTCAAAAAGGCTGGAGGTTTTCAGCAGGACGTCAACACTCTGATTTATATTACCTACGAATACCATTGAGGCGGAAGCTGCTTTTTCCTCCTTGCCACGGGCAAATGAACCGGACGCCATATAATCTTTCATTATCTGAATGCCGTCCTTGTCCTTGAAACGTATTCCCGCAACCTCGTCAAAGGCAACGCAATCCCACAGCCCTACTAATCCGACTGTCCTTTTGCTCATATTATAAAATAAATTCGCAACGGTAGTCTGTCCGCCGGATACAAGAATACTGTTAGGCGATATCTCCTTGTAGAGATGCGATTTTCCGGTGCTTCTGGGACCGAGTTCACAAAGATTGAAGTTATTCTCCACAAGTGGTATCATTCTGGTCAGCAGCAGCCACTTCTCACGGTATGTAAATCCGTCAGGCTCCATACCGGTGGAGCGCAGCATTATATCCAGCCATTCCTCTTTGGTAAACGCAGCACGTCCTGATTTCAGCTCGTCAATGTCGATATGCGGCATCTGTATCGGGGTCAGTTTCCGAATACTTATCGGGGAATAATCCTTGTTCTTTTTCTTTTTTGAGCGAAGCGGATTACCGTATTCATCAGTTATTTCCGGCTGATCCTCGTCATCGGATTCATAATCAAGCTGAACAATGCACCATATCCCACCGCACAGCAGCCTGTCGTACTTTTCGGGATATGAGTCCTCAATCGGCACTCCGCCAACTCCCAGATTTGAAAAATCTGCAAAGAAACAGTTCTTGTTCATATCAAGGTGCACCGTTACCATATCAATGATAGTATGACTGCCTTTTTTCCGCAGCTGCGAAAGTATTTTCTGAGATTCATCAGGACGTACAAAGTTATCTGCAAGGATACGCTTCACATTATTTACACCCTCCTCGACAACTTCTTCATCGTCAGAGCTGCAATACTGTCCCAGGAGGAATTCCAGTACATATACCGGAACGTTCGCTCCCTCTTTCATCTTCTTGGTCAGATCCTTGCGCACTATTTTTCCATCAAAATGCTCCCTCAGCTTCTGCTTTATGATATCATGTCTGCTAAGGCTGGTCTCAGTATTTTCAAATTCGCACATTGATTATATCCCCCTTTTATCAGAAACCGAAATCATCTGCAAATGCAATATCGATCATCATCTCATGGCGCAGTACTTCAAGGCTGGTTTTCTCCTCAAATGCTACAAGATAGTACTTTTTATTGATATCATATTTCATATTTCTGAAAGAAAAACGCAGCTTAAAAATACGCTTGGATGTGTCCGCGTCCTTTTTGTCGGCAATGTATATGCATTCGTTCGATATTCTGTTTCCCTTTTCATCAACAAAGTAAACATGATATCTGGTTTCCTTTACCACGTCGCTGACAGGTTCCGTCTGCATGAAATCCAGCACTGTAACCAGATTCGTTATCTTCCTGGTCAGGCTGATGAAGCGTATCTCGGCATTAGTGGTTTCGCAGCGGCCTTTCTCGGTCCTGACGTCTATCAGCGGAATGATCATCTCCTGCGGAGAGCTGCCGCCGTGGGTATAATTTAATCCGGAACCCGGTTTCTTGAACAGGTCGCTTCCCATCGGAAAATACACTCTGCGGGAATCGTCAGCGCCGATGATTGAGCTGAACGGCAGGCTTGCAACTCCTTCGCCCTGCACATCACGGTCGGTAAGTGCGTATCTGCGGTCTGCGTCCGGTATTCCGCTTATCTTATCGCTCTCGGAGAGCTTATCTCTCTTGTAGATAAATCCATGGTCTGCGGTAATGATATAGTGGATAGTATTTGCGCTGGACGTAAGCTTTCTTACAAGAGCATAAATCTCCTCGACCGCTTCCTCACAGGCATTGAATACCTCATTCTCAGTAGAGGCGTGGTCACCTCTGGCGTCGATCTGGTCGTGATAAACGTACACGACATTCTGTCCGGTGAACACGTCACGAAGCGCAGAAACATTCATTGATTTTATATCGTCATACTTTACGCAACGGCTGTCCGGATTTGCCGCCTGCAATACTGCCTCACGCTGTTTTATGTCGTCTGTCGGCTTTCCGTCTGCAAGCGCGCGGGAATCCGGCAGGACCTCAATAGTGTTATGAGGAAGCAGCGCAGCCATTCCGAACTTGGTATAGGACGGAAGTACGCTCTGCATTGCGGAGATGGAAGCGGTGCACTTTGCGTCCGCCTGCAGTTTCTCGAAAAGCGAGCGTCCCACTTCATAGCGCATAGCGTCTGAAATGATAACGACTGTACGCTCCTTGTTGCTGCGGACAAAATCGTTATAGAAATTGAGCTGGTGCGGCAATCCGGTATCACCGTCCGCAGCCACGAAATTCTGATTCCAGTTTACGCACTGTGCATTCAGGTAATCGTTGGTGTAGATATTTTCAACGAGCTGGCGCAGATCGTCGAACTCGCTGTTGTTGTCCAGTTTATCAAAGTAATAATAGAAATACCTGTACCTGCGGTCTATGGTGTAGTTTTTGTCTGTATACTGCTTTACAACAGCCTTTATGCCGGTAAGTGGCTGATATTTCTCCGGCTGAACCAGCCAGTATGCGTTCTCCAGAACAAAATATCTGTTTCTGAACTCGCTGCCGAAGTGCATTTTTCTTCTCAGAGCGCAGACTTCCGGTATGGATTTTCCTCCGAGTCTGGTGTCGGTGTCCTCAGCCTCCAGCCGCTCACGGATCCAGCTTATTATAACATCATCAATTCCACGGAAAACGCAGCAACTGACAAGAGAATCGACAGGCATTTTCTGGAGCTGGTCTGCCGCTCCGAGAGAATCAAACGCCTGCGCTGAGAGGTCGTCATAATTATCGGAATAGAGAATATTGTTCATCAGATTATCCAGGAACGTGATAATATTACCCGCCTTGAATGAAATGAACGGCTCCCATGCTTTCGGCATTTCAGTGGAAATAGTCCTGGAAGCGTAGGTCGCAAAGAATGTCATAATGAGCCGCTGTAATGCCGGCTCTGCGTCAACATATCCGAACTGTTCCTCAACCATCTGCCAGAACGACCGCAGCAGGCCGTACCTTGCAAACTCGGCAAGGTACCTGTTTTCCTCGGGATTGTCATCTGTCAGCACACAGCGTACAACTTCTTCAAAAGAAACCGATTTATTCTTGCATAGAATGCTCATAAGGGCAACCTCTATCGTTGCCTTGTTGAAATGGTCGATTTCAAGCTCATAGAACTTCTGCGTTCTGGTTTTCTCTCCGAAGAACTTTATGTAATGCTCGATAACGGGCTTGAATCGCTCATCTATACCGAGGTCGGACGCCACGACCGACGCCTTATCAGTGTGGAACTCCTTTGAGTAAAAGATCATATCCGAAAGGTGGTTCTCCTGCACCGGCGGTTTTGCGAACGGTGCATAAATGAGGTAATTCGTTTCTGTATCTTCGCACTCCAGAAAGTATTTCATGCGAAGCTGCTCATGCAGCTCCAGGTGGAGTATCTTCGCATTATTCAGCTCCAGAGCGTCTATGTCATCGACAAACTCCGCTTTTGCGTCAAACCAGAAAATGAGCCTGCGCTCATCTCCGGCGAACTCTTCGTTCAGTTTGTCGGAAATTTGTTTCAGGTTAAGTACTGCCATGAGATATCTCCTCAGATTTTAGTAAGCACTTCGATCTTCTTCCCGTCATCGCCGGTCTGAACCTTTTCATAGTTCACCTTAACGCCGTCGTCAAGGTCGATGTCTATGCGGGAAAGTGCCAGGTGCGCTATTTTTTCATCGAAGTCATGAGTTTCCTTGAGCTGCTTTGTCAGCTTTTCTATGCGCTTCTGTGCAGCTGAAACCTCACGTCCGCTGCCTGTTTCTGCAACGTCCTGCGACTGGCGTATCTCATTCTCGTAAATACGCTGGAGCTTGTGCAGGTATTCCACACGCACATTACCGGTGGTGTCAGCGTTCCAGCGGTGCATATATACAAGCGCCCTGAAGCCGTTCTGTTTGCCGCTGTCGAACATCCAGTAGATAGGACGTTTCTGGTACATCTTGATGTGGTCTTTGATGAAGTCGTTCAGGAAGTAGTTCCGAATCCTCTCACGGCTGGTGTTGCCCCTTGTGCCGAGCGCGTCAGCTATGAACGTCAGGTTTTCTTCAAGGGTATCTGCGCCGTAGACCGTTCTGATGAAATCCACAAAACGGACTACGATATCGTCCCGGAAATATTCTTCATCGGTGACTGGTATGCAGTTATCCGGGTCGGGAATAAAGGTCTTGTATTTACTGCCGTCCCACTCGCCGCCCGCATACGCCAGCCCCTCAACGTCAAGGGAATACCGCCCGAACATACAGCCGACAGCATAGCTTACCAGCGACTTTATATCACGGGCGAGGTCGGCACGGCGCACGGTAACGTCCTTGTCTTCGACTTCGGGTGTCAGTTCGTCCTGCAAGCTGTAGATGTCTATAAATATGCGGTTGAGTTCTTCTTCGTTGGATTTTAGCCGGGTGAAACGCTTTTCGCATTCGTCAGACCACTGAGCGAATGCTTCGGAGATAAGGGGGACGGGTTTTAGAAGGGGGTGGGTTTTGAAGTCCCAGCTGGTTTCAAAGCTGTCCCAGTCACGGCGTGATAAATCAACATTTTCTTTTGAAAGACAGGAAACAGTATTAAAACTGTCTTTTTCTACTTCTGCCGGAATTTGAGCAGTTACGCCAGAACTAAGGTTAATTGTTGGATTCATAATATTCAAAAACAAATCAACAGGCTTAGAATTAAGCATAGCAAGGGTATAATAAAAATCTTCTGGCTTTGGAAAACACCCAGGACCTGCATCGCCATATACACATTCGTAATTCTCCGTTGAACGAAAACTACTAGTCGCTGAAGTAATCAATCCCCATGTAATTCCCTTCTTAAAATAATAGTCATCATTTCGTATCGTAGAGCCTTTAAAATGCCGTACTTCAAAGCCATTGTCAATCCATTTAATTACATTTACAATTCCGCCAAACCAGCGTCTAAATTCAGTGCCTTTATTATAGAAGGGATAATTTTCGCCAACTTTTTGTTTATTAACTTCATACCAAAAACGAAGAAATTTATTGTTATCACCAGTTGTCATACCCATTTTTGTTGGAGCTATGGAATACAAATTTGGGAAATTCAAAAAAGCGTTATATACAGCCTTGCTCACCCAATAAGCCACCGGCATACCGGGTATTTTGGAGAAATCAGCCTGATTTGCATTAAAACTTCCCTTGCCTTCAAAAAACCATTTTTCCTTTGTTTCTACTGAATCAACTGCGCCTTGCTTTTCAAATAAACGTCGGTACGAACCCTTGAAACCACCAGAAATATGTTTTGTAAAAATAAAAGACGTTGTGCCAAAATCCGAGCCAAACACACCTCTTCCCAAATGAACCATGCTAGAAAGAGTATTTAAGGAAAACAGCTTTTCACGCAACTTCTCATAACTGGATAAGAACATCCACACAGGAATATTTATCATTGCCATATATCCATTAGTTTTGCACATATTTATAGTTTTTTCCATAAACACTGTACTCATATCTGACTTACTATCGGGATAATTGTTCTTCACGTAATCAGCCAGCCTAGTGCTCATTCCAGACCCACCCATATACGGCGGATTAGTGCAAACCACGTCATACTTCTGCGAAAGCGCCTGCGCCTGCTTCACCAGTGGCAGAATTTTCTCACATACAATGCGCTTGTTTTCCATCGCAATGAGGTTCAGCTCGTCGCTCTGTGCAATTACCCCTATACGCTCAATTAGCCCGCTGAAATCAACGGGCTGAACATTTATAATACTGCCGTACTCACGGGCGTTTGTAAGGTCATTTGAAATGGAGCGCAGGTCGGCTGCTATCTTGCTGTCGCCGTCCGCTATGTACTCTATGATTTCGGGAGTCAGCGCGCGGTTATCGTCAATAACGAACAGATTCGGCTTTATTCCGGAAGTCAGAATACGTCGGTTGTACTGCCTGGCTTTCATCATTACAGCGAAATATGCCAGCTGATACGCACGCCTGTCAATATCCAGACCCCAGAGATTCTTCTCCACGATAAGTTTCGCAGCGTCACGCTCGGAGTAACCCTGTGCAGAGTATATCTGCATGAGCACGTCAAAAGCGTACACTAGTATATGACCCGAGCCCATGCACGGGTCTATTATGCGGATATCCTCCGGAGATATCTCCCTGCACCCTGCACGAATTTCTTCAAGCTGCGCCTGAACCTGCGGCTCCTGTTCCGCTTCGTCAAGGTAGTACTCCCAGCACTGACGCAGATCATCGTCAGGGTGTCCCTCTATCCACAGTCTGCCGAGGGAGTTCTCGACCATGTAGCGGACTATCCAATGCGGCGTAAACAGCTGGGTCGCAGCCGGTATATTTTCCTTTGTGATTTTGACGTTCTTTTTGAGAGCTGCAAACACCTTGTCCTTCGGTTCAGTGTTGTAGTACTGGTACATCCAGCCGATTATCTCGACCTGACCCTCTTTCTCAATATTGAAATCGTCCTCGGAAATATCGTTCACCAGATGGAACACAACGCCGTCCTTGTCTGTATACGACAGGGAGAGCAGGAGTTCCGAGTAGTCATTCGTAGCCTCAAACAGCTCCGGCAGAATATCATGCAGGTGGTTGCACTCCCTGATGAACAGCATACGGAACAGTTCTTCCAGCCTGTTATTGTCACGGAGCTCATATATACGGCCGCTTTCCTCGCCTGTAAATTCAAGTCCTGCGTCAAATGGCGTGGTAACTATATCCGGCTCATGCTTGCCGGATTCAGAGGACAGCACTCGTATAGGCAGATAGCCGTTCACTTCCATGAAACGAATAGCTATCATACGGTTGAACCAGGTATAGGCGACTTCCTCGACGATGTACTCGAAAGCAACCTTGTAGTTGTCCAGCTCCTCCGCCTTTGCCCTTATCGCAGAAACAAGGGAGTTACGCTGCGAGATACGCTCTCCCTTTACCTCGGCGTAATCCTTTGTTCCGATATCGAACAGCTGCAAATCGCTCCTGGACTGCGGGAGCGGCTCGCCGATGCCGTTCTCATTTACGGCGAGCAGTCCTGCGCTGTATGTAATATCGGATATGAGCTTTTTTCTTGCCCATATTGCAAAATTTTTGAGTGCTGTCTTATTCATCCTGATCTCTCCTTAAAATTCTATTGTGATGATGGTGTCCTCTTCAAGGGTGTTCATCAGCTTGTTTTTTAAGTCGGCGAGGTACTTGTCCACGTCCGCTGCGCTTTCAAGCTGCCACGAGCTGGATGAATTGAGCGACTTTATGCTGACCGCCTTGCGCTTCTTCATTTTCGGCACTACCGGAGCGACAGGCTGTACAGGCGCTGCGCCCGCGTCGTCTTCGGGCTGAATCGGCGGAGTAATCTTAGCTGCCTTTGAGTCTGCAATTTTCTTCTCGGCGGCAAAAATTTCATTAAGAGAACGGGTCATAAGAGCGTCTGCTTCAACGCTTATATTTTTCAGGTTAGCTATATTGTCGCAAGCCTGCGCCTTGTCTGAAAGGTCTGAAAAGCTCTTTACAAATTTATCAGAAAGCTGCGGCCTGCACTCCTTGCCATCGAGCTCGTCAAACACACGTCTGCGGGCTTCGTCAACTGCTTCAAGAGCCGGTTCCATATGCTTGTCAAGCTCCGCATTATAAGCGGTCAGGTACTTTTCAATCAGATCGGGGAGCTTGTGCATTTCATTATAAGGTTCCGACTTGTTCAGGATAGTATTTATCTGGCTTACATATCCCTCGACCTCGTCGTTCACGATAAAGGTCTTACTGCTCTCAAAAATATCCATCTGTCTTACGGCATTGTCAAAGATACTCTTCTGCTGACCGCCGAAGAACTTTTTAACAGGCTCGTAATCCTCAGCCATGTTAAGCAAATCTTCTTTCTTGGCAGAAATCATTCCGAAGAATTCATTTGGATATTTCACATCGCAGATGTCAGTCAGAAGCTGCTTGGCTTTTGAAAGAACACGTCTTCCCGGGTACCTTGCGCCATTATTGTAGTTGCCCTCGGTTCGTTCAATCTCGGTCTTGAGGTTGTTTGCGTACCTGACGAACTCCGCCATTACAGCGTCGTCATCGTCGCTGTTCGGCGTAGTATTGAAGAGTTCCTTCATTACCTCACGGACGACTTTCTTCTGATTGTCGCTTGCCTTTGCACGCTTTTCAGCCATCAGCTTTTCGATGTATTCCTTGCGTGTGATGAAACGGAAAATCTCCTCGGAAGTCCTGGACTGGAGCGTTACCTGTTCATTGTTCACTGTCAGGGAAATCTCGCCCTTGCGGAACAGCTTTGCAACAAGCCACTGAACATCGGCTTCAACATAGCCATACGGAGCCTTTGTAAACCGCTCCATCAGCGACTTCATAGACACCTTGAAATGCTGCGCCGTCTTGTCGGCGATGAATCTGGACATCTCGTTCAGAGCTTCCACGTTGTACTCCTGCATTGTGCCATCAATGGTGATCTGCTGTGAATTGTCACGCAGCAGGGCGCGGATATCATCGTCGCCGACCGGTCTGTCAATGTAGGACAGCTTGTGGTACACAGAGTTGATAAGTTTTCCGAGCGCTTCGTTTATGCGGGTCCTGATATCCCTGGATTTAGACTCGACCTTGTCGCCGCAGGTGTAGATATCGGCTTCTTCAAGAGCCTGGCAGAGATACGTTTTCGCATTCCGGCTGCGTTCCTGTATTTCCGCGCGCTTCTGTGATTTCAGCGATTCGGTGTTGACAGCAGTGTTTGCGGCGTCCATGCGCAGGAACTTCTCGATTTTCAGCATGGAGGTCACTTCGTCAAGATACGACCTGTCGCCGGGAAGTACCACAAGAACAACATTATCCTGACCGGACGACAGGCGCAGCGTGTTCTCATCACCGACCTCATCGCTGTTCGGTGTGAGTATGCGGAGCTTGATGTCGTAATTCTGATTTGCCTTGAACGGGTGGTCGTCTACGAACTGGCAGAAGCTGAACTGATACCTGTTATTGAACCTGTTCAGCCTGAACTTGTTCTCAGGGTAGATATCGTCGAAAATCATACCGGAAACCCTGTTTGTCACATCAGAGGATTCTATCGGCTGCGTTTCAATGGCTCTGTTTATTTCCTGCTCCTCGTTCGTCAGGAACACATAAATATCGCCGTTTTTCTGCACGAGCGTCTGGCGGATAAGGCGGTTAAGCGCTTCCTCCACCCTCTCGGAGAGTGTTCTGCGGTCCTCGTCAATATCGGAAACCATGAGGCTCGTGATATTATTGAGGTTTGCCCTGATCTCCTTGACGTACTTGATCATAAACAGAGTTTTCAGCACGTTTACGGTAAAGCACTCTTCCGCATGGGCGGAATTGAGAGAGGAATTGTCAAGCGCCTTGGTGATAACGCCCTTGTGAGAATGGTCAAGGAACTGTTCCAGTGCGTCATAGAACATATTGAACGGAACAAGCGCCCCTGGTTCCTTGTTCATCAGCCTGACGGCGGATTCCTTGAACAGCGCAAGCATGGAACGCTCACCCTCTGCAAGATGCTTTCCGGACGCACCATGCGTTCTTATGGAAGTCAGAACGCTGCCTAGCAGGTCGAACTGATACGGGATAAACGGATATACAAGGGCGAAGTCGTCACCGTTCTGATAGAGTTTCTTTTCAACGCCGTCGTTGAACACGATAAGATTCTTGATGATAGTGTCCTTGGTATCAAACAGCGCTGAAAGAGTGGCATTGCCGGAATCGTTCTTGGCAAGGATCCTCTTCTTGATGACCTCGTCCACATTGGATGAGGAAAGCGACAGCCTTGTATCAAAACGCCCCTGGATTTTTGAAAAGTCATTGCCCTTTATCTTGGTTATTGAGTCAATATCCTGCTGGCTGGTCACAACTACCCATGCCTTGCCGCGGCAGGCTATACCAAGTTCCTCGGTTACGGTCTGGAGATTGAGCATCAGCTTTGAGTTATCGCCTATGTACTGACCGACTTCATCGACCAGAAAAACAACGTGATGGTTCTTTCCCTTTGAGTCAATGTACTTCTTTACAAGCTTTGCAAAGTCCTCGATGGATATTGAATACGGCTCCAGAGCCTTATCGCTCCAGCTGCGGGCTGACTCGGCGCTCATATAGCCGATGTCTACCAGAGCGTCAATTACATCGTCCTGGATAAAGTCGAACTCATCACGGGCTTCTTCCCAGGGCTGACCATAGGAATTTTCAAATGTGCTGCGGAACTCATCATATTTGCCTTCGCCGAAAAGTCTGCGCTCCAGGTCTGCAAGCGCAAAATTGGAGCTGCAAAAGCCCTGCATCTTATTGAACACTTTAAGGAACACAGAAACGATAGCGTCATTGTTTTCCTTGCCGTTAGATTCGCTTTTGGAGTCGATATTGAACAGGATAGCGTCAGTCGGAACAGAGGCTGCAAGCTTCATATCCGCAAGAACCATCGGGTCTGCAATCTTGTCGTCATCAACGAAATAGTCAATGGCGGATTTGCCGTCAACAACCTTGTTTTCAAGGACATAGGACAGTATCTTCAGAAAGTGAGATTTACCGCTTCCAAAGAAGCCTGAGATCCACACACCCATCTTGTCCGTATTTCCGGTTATGCCGTTCTTATAGCTTTCGAAAAAGCCTCTGAAATGCTTCTGGAGCTCTCTTGTGACAACGTACTCTTCAAGTTCCTGCCTGATGTTGGAGTCATCGTCCTGTCCAACCTTGATAACTCCCTTGATGTCACGGTCAATGGGCTTTGCGAACATATCCCTGATGATCATTGATATTCTCCTTACTCAACCAATTTGAAAGCACGATAGTAGTTATCGTCCTTGACCTCGCCAAAAAGGACCAGCTCCTGCCCGTCATATTTTCCGGGATAGAACATAACCACAGGAACATTATCCAATACCTGATGAAGATTGTTCAGAACAGTATGCGAACGAATGAGAGGATAGCACTTTCCTATCCCGATTATGAATACGACAGATTTTTCAGGCGTCCGCTCCTGAATATACTTTACGATAAGGTTGTCATCTCCGGTCAGCCGGAGCGTATTCCCCACAGCTCTTATAACACGGTCAAGACCTTTGTTTTTTTCAAGGTCGAAACACTTTTCAAGATAGCCCTTTTCTTTCAGTATCTCGATAGTTATGTCGTAGAGGTCAAATACAACGACCTTAAAACCGTCCGGTGAATCCTCGTGTTTTTGGCGGATATACTCCACACGCTTGCGTACAATAAGTTCGTCCTTTGGCATATAGTCGAAAATATAATACCCGACCTCGTTGCCAAGCCCCTTATTCTCCCGGAATGAAGGCTTAGCAATCATTTCTTCGGCTTTATCAAGCCTTTCATCTAATGCAGCCATTTCAGTTGCCCCCCGTAAGTGCTTTGATCATCGCAGTTTCGCCTTTAACTTCAAGATATCGTTCAAGAGATATGTCCAGAAGTGGCGGGGTAATGATGTGCCTTTTCCCATCTGTGGTGAGAAGTCCTGCTTCCGTCAGAAAGTTGAAATAACATCCGGACAGCCGATTTTTAGTGGAATCGATCCAGCCCTCAATAAGAGGCTCCTGCAATTCCTTATCCCTGAAAAACTGCTTTATGTCAGCAGCGGTTATCTCGCTGAATCCAAGTATTTTCCTGGTGCGGTACACTTCGTACACGAACTCGGATAAAAGCCTGTCTGTTCTCATAATAGCTATGAGATTAATGATTTTCTGCGTTGACAGGTCTGAATCCTGAAACAGCTTTAGTTCCGTTTCATCAAGAGCCATCGCCCTGTTGGTAATGTAGTTTGTTACCCTCCTGGAGCGGTTAGCATTCACTGCGCCGAAAATGTTCTGCTCAATGCAGTACTTCTTGATTTCATCCTGGGCTTTACCTTCCATCACCATTGGAAGAACTTTCTTAAACTCAATAAACCAGAAGGACTGTGACATTAATCCGGCGCTGTATTTTTTTTGAGTCAATATACCCTCTCCTGACTTTATCCCCAATATCACAAATCGGAATAAAATTCCGTTTTTATATATACTATAATCGCAACGCGATTATAGTATAGCATATAATTGAATAAGATTCAAGTGAAAACAGAAAAAAATCCCGAAAGGAAAGTGCAAATGGAGATATATCACTTTGGCACACTATTAAAGGAACTCAGAAACGATGCGCACATGAAGCAAAAGACCCTTGCTGACAAACTCAGTGTTACAGAAGCAACCATAAGCAAATATGAATGCGGAACAGCCATGCCGCCGTTTGAAACCATGAGAACCATTGCCTCTGTTTTCAATGTATCTATGGACTTTCTTTATGGAACGGAAAAAAGATCAACTGTTTCAACATTCGGATTAAGTGACAACCAGAAGGAAATTATTGAAATTCTGACACAGCAGTTTCGTGTTAAAAATGGATTTGATAAGGAACTTTCCGATGATGAATATAAATTGTTAGGAAAAATTGTGGTAGAATTAACCAAATAAATGTCAATAGGCCCAAGAAAACCGGCTCTGCTGCGAGCCGGTTGATACCACCCCAAATCTTGTGTAAACTCCATAAACAGTGTATAATAAAAGCAAACGAATGGAGGAAAAAGAAATGGGCAGAAAAAGAACACCTGGGGAAGAGGCAAGACGAGAGCTGATTCGAGAGCTTCTGAGCAACGCGAATGTTACTGGGATGGAGGATATCCAAAGGCTGTTCAGGGAAACAATAGCGGAGTTCCTGGAGGGCAGTCTCGACGCAGAGCTTGATGAAACACTGGGTTATGGGAGATATGACCATACTGCCAGAACCGAATCAGGAACAACAAACAGCAGAAACGGTCATAGCCGGAAAACCCTGAAAACAAGTGCGGGAAAGATAGACGTCAATATCCCGCGTGACCGAAACGGCTAGTTTGAACCGAGGATCCTACCAAAAAACCAAACCAGCATTTCAACAACAATTGAAAGCAAGATAGTCTCGATGTACGCCAAGGGAATGACAACATCGGATATACAGGCTCATATTAAGGATATTTACGGCATGGACATCTCGGACACAACGGTCAGCCGAATAACCGACAAAATACTTCCCGAGGCGCGGGAATGGCAGCAGAGACCGCTTGAAAGCGTGTATGCTGTAGTGTTCATGGACGCAATATATTACCACGTTCGCAGTGAAGGTCAGATAGTGAAAAAAGCTGTTTAAATAGCGATAGGCGTCAATCTCGAAGGCAGGAAATCTGTGCTCGGAATGTGGGTTGGCGAGAATGAAAGCGCGAAATTCTGGGCTTCCGTGCTGAATAATCTGAAAAATCGAAAGGTCGAGGATATTCTCATTGCCTGCACAGATAATCGCACAGGGTTCAGCGAGGCGATAGCGGCTGTGTTCCCGAAAACTGACATTCAGAAT
>OGIK01001465.1_pt1 | contig 20814 bp, 23 predicted proteins | sample 1571781 | NCBI WGS metagenome assembly OGIK01 (sample SAMEA2581956, study PRJEB24529) | metagenome | biome: Human gut stool | place: China | collected 2011
AGTAATTTTATCTTACATCAGTTTGGAGGTTTACACAAACTTTGGGATACTCCCGCAAGTACTGTAAATGTGGCTTTATGTGAAAGTGCTGTCGAAAGTGAATGTAATAGTTCTGCCAGGATAAAAGACAATGCGATCCATACTGCCTTAACCAGATACGCCTTGAACTCCCTGTTACCATCCAGAAACATCTTGACCACATCTGCGATCATAAAATACGGAATCACTTTAAAAATAACACTTCCTGCCGCAAGCACGACGCTCCATACATAAGCACTTCTTTTTGTCCGGCCCGCTCCAGTATCCAAGTGGCCGCAGACCTCTTCTTTTCTTTCATGTAAACACACTCCTCACTTTCGTTTTATTGTTGTTTCTTTCGTTAGTTTATCCTAACTTGTATATAATAAAATAGGTGGCTTACCGGCATTCGCCACCTGATGTTATAACCTGATTGAAACCTCAGTCAGAAATCCTGAACCTGCTGCACATATAACCTATTCAAAATTCCTGCATCAGTTATACCGGAAACTCAATATTCCACAATCGCTCCCAGCCACCAGTTTGAAATTCTCTTAATTGATTTACATTTTTCTTTGCAGTTTCTTTGTCTATATCATGCTCAATAATCTGAAATACGGATGAAAAAAATCCCGTATAGATCATGTGCATAAGGCTTTCCTCTACAACCGGTATTTTTACCCCGTTTTCTTTCATTTTTTCTATATATTTCCGACTGGACTTCATTTCCCGCTCCACCATATTGTGTATGAATGACTCAAATTTTCCACTGTCTCCGCATTTCAACAATAATCTGAAATTATCATAATGATCATAGATATAATCAACCATCTGCTCCATCCCATCACTGGATGTATCCGACATATTCCTTGTCTGATCACTGGCCGAAAGCTTTTCAAATGTCTCAACGATCTGGTCATAAATCTGATAAATATGTTCCATATAGGGATCTGTCAGTGCATCAAAGAGCATTTCCTTTGTCGGATAGTACTTATAAAATGCTCCTGTTGTAAGTCCTGCATCTTTCACAATATTCCTTAAAGATGCTCCACTGAATCCATCCTTCAAAAAATGTCTGAGTGCCGTGTCCAGTATTTTTTCCCTGGTTTTCTCTGCCTTTACTGACATATGATTCCATCCTCCAGTGTTTTTCAAAAAATATAACAGTGTTATATCACACTGTTATATTATGCGTTTCTACTGATAATTGTCAATAATATGCACGCTGTCTTATCAAACTTTTTTTCTCACTTACTTCATCCTGCTTATCATATTATTCAGATTAATTTTTCTTTATAGCATTTTCACTGCTTTTCTTACTTCTTCCACCCACTCTGCACTATGACAGCAAAACAGTTCTTCATGCTGCATATTGTGCTTCCGGATATCCGGATTTTTGAAATACGTACAATATCTCTTTTCGTATTTTTCACCCATCTTGGTTGCGTAAAACACATGGATCGTTGTTCCAGGCACATCAATTCCATGTTGGACTTTCGTAACCAGATCCGAATAGAACTGATTATAAATACTCTGTTTCGTAATCCATGGACTTCCTCCCTTACCGATTCCAAACATATTTAAAAATCCATTATATAATTCTTTTTTGCCACCGTCTGTCTTATCCAGCTTTTTCTGCATAAATTTTGGAAGAGTACCTGTATGTACCATTTTATACATAAAAGGCACTACCATGGATGACTGGATTTTAGCCACAAGATATATTCTCCCACCATACTTTTTCCTGATTTCCTGCTCAATTTTTTCACATTCATCTTCCATCGAATAAAATTCAGTTTTCTCGTTTGGATCAAATCCATCATAAGAAACTGTTACCGTGTAAAAATAAGAATGTAATCCATCTAGTACATGATCAAAACTGCTATACAGACAGCAGGTGCCGGGAAATAAAAATATCACTGGTTTACGATTATCTCCACTTTCATAAAATTTCATAGCTGGTCTCCTTTAGGCTTTTCTCACAACGCAATGCATCCTCATACCTTTATGGATTTCAAATTTTTCCACTTTTAGTCCTGCTTTTCTGCAGCATTCCATGACCACATCTCTTGTTGGAACCCGGACATCTCCATGCCCACATATATTTGCCAGAGGCATTTCCAATGTATTAGCCATATCAATATTTTATTATCACTGGTCACATCCCTCAGTATCAATCTTCCATTTGGACGAAGACATCTCTTCACACTGTCAAAAAATGCCTGTGGATTCGGATAATGATGGAAACTCATAGAACAAATAATTGCGTCAAATCATTAAATGGCTCTTTTTCTAATTCTTCCAGAATATCCGGATAATCCTTCTTACACATTTCGTAAATACCAGCATGGTTACTTTCATATCTTCCAGCTGCTTTTGTAAATTCGCTGATTGACAATTTTTTGTATTCTTCGTTTTTCATTCTTTCTTCCTCCAATCACGTCTGTAGCATAAATCAATCTTATCCTAGAAATCTGTCTTCTTTTTCAATTTCAAATAAGCGGTCAAAACTTGTGTTAGTCTCTTCTAACCCGTATCTTCTAAAAAACCGTGTGAAAACAAAACTGTAAATCCACACGGTTTCTTTTCTTATGCATTCATTATGTCACTTTAATCTGGTTTGTCAACCAGATTTTGTTTTCTGCTTCTGCGTGATAAGTCTTGTATATTCTCCCTCATCAATATGATATTTTTTCCTGATAATAATGTAGGATGCAATCAAAGCTAAAACTGGGATGAGTACTATTCCTACTCTGAAAAGCAATGCCTGTGATGCTGTAATTTCAGCAATAACTTTGTTTGCTTCCACTAAAGCGCTCTCACTTGTAAGAGAGCCTTTGTTCACTTCTATTTCCAATGCACTGATAGCCTGACTTCTGGCATATATGCCACTTATTATAAGAACTAAAGTTGATAATCCCTGATTGATTCCACCCGCCAGCTTTACACTGAAAGAACGTACCGCTGATATAACAGAATCATGTCTTTCATGAAATCTGGCTTCATCATATTCAATCGTGTTATTGATCATGACAATGATTGCTAGATTCATAAGTCCCTGGAAAAAGAATATGATAAATCCAACCGCATTAAGAAGAATCACATTTTTCGGCAATATATAACCAAATCCCATGAAAGACGCATAGCCAGCCAGTAAAGCAATAAAACAGACTTTAAGTATATTTTCTCTTGAAAAATGCCTAGCAAGTGACGCATAACTTGCCTGTGAAATCAGCATTCCAAATCCATACATTACCGTAAAATAAAATACCAGATTTCCACTTTCTGAATAACCATATTCTATGTAAAAGAAGTTTACACCAAATATAATGAGAATATTGCATGTAATGTTAAAAAATATAGAAGCAATTCCTGCGGCGACCAGCTGGTCATTTCTTGCAAAAATCCTATACATGTCCTTTAATGATAATTTCTCGTTCTGCTCTTTTCGCGGCTTTTCTCTTATTCCAAATGCTGTCAGCATCTGAAATCCGACAAGTGCCAATGCTACTATCATTGCAACTATTCTGTACGCATTTACAGCATTTCCAGCAATTACTACAGGTACTACACCGGCTACAGAGAACTGACCGATGCACACAAAAACGCTCATGATGGTTACAAGGGAATCTCTGGTGTGTGGATCTGAACTCAGCGAAGGCAGTACTCCCCAATATGCAATATCATTCATAGTGTAAGTCATCCCCCACAAAAGATAAAAAAGACTGTAGAAACAGACAAATCCCCATCCGCTCGGACGGATTGTAAATAAACAAACGATTACAATCGCATTGCTGATGCATCCAATTAAAATCCATGGTTTGAATTTTCCCATTTTAAAATGTGTATTTTCAATAATGATTCCCATGAGAAGATCATTCACTGCATCCCATATCATGCACACAACCATTGCTGCACTTATTACAGCAAATTGTGCACTGGTCAGATTCATTGTATACTGCACATAAAGAATCAAATACATGCTCACCAATGCATATGCTGCATCCCGGCCTGTCGCACCAATGCAGTAACTCCATTTTGTTCTTGCATCTAATTTTTCGTTCATACTGTTTTCCCCCTGTTCGCAGAAGCAACAATTCTGCTCATTGTCTTTTTCTTTATAATGCCGCCACTCTGGTTGCATACACTGTCAATATTTCCCTCAAGAATGCCTTCCAACATCATCCTTGCTTCAGGATCTCTTAGAGATTTTGGAAAATACATCAGTCTTACAAGAATCTTTCCAAATTTAATCCATCTCCTTACAAGCCGGGAATATTCCTGCATCTGTCTGAGTGAATTTTTTGTAGTAAATTCCCCTGGCTTTAAATCAGAAAAGTGTGTGCGTGTTTCCTGATAAATGGAATAAAAATCTGTTTCCGAAAGAGGTACACCTGTGCTCTTTTTTAAGAGAACATTCATTTCTGTCCCTGTAATATCCATTTTTCCAGTCAATCGGATATCGTTAAGAGATGCTCCTACCTGAATTTCATACTCACCACCAATGACCTGAAATTCACCATTCTGGTATACCTGAAAAGCTCTGTCATCCAATACAACATCCATCTGTTTCCTTTCACCCGGATTTAAGAATGTTTTAGCAAAACCTCGCAGTTCTTTATTGGTCCGGAGAAAATCAGCATCGGGATTTTTCACATATATCTCCGAAATTTCGCTGCCTGCAATGGATCCAATATTTTTCACTTCAAAAGAAATATGGATTTTCTCATCATCGCCTGTCTTTATATGTAAATCCGCATACTCAAACTCCGTATAACTTAATCCATATCCAAAACAATATCTGACAGGTACATGAAAAGTATCATAATACCGGTATCCCACAAAAATACTTTCACGATATTCCACCTCATCCAGATGTCTGTTTTGTCCTTCCTGTTTTGCAAAATACCCATAGCTTGGAACATCTTTTTCACTATACGGAATACTCTCTGCGAGCTTACCGGATGGATTGCTAAGTCCTAAGATAATCTTTACACAGGCGCCAGCTACTGCTTCTCCACCAAGATATAGATGTAATAGTGCTTTACATTTTGATGGAAGTTCCATGTCATAAGGCGAACCTCCAAAAGAGAGAAATCCTATCTTATCGTTCACTTCCAGAAGCTTTTTAAGCAAAAGGATCTGATTTTTCGGAAGGTCAAAGCTTTCCCTGTCATATCCTTCACCTTCAGCAATATCCGTCAAGCCTCCGAAAAACAATACCGGTATATCATATTCTTTCGCTTCTATAGCTTTCCTTATTGCCTCTTTTTCCAGTTTCGCATCTCTTTTAAAAGAAGTATTTTTATAACCTCTTGCATATCTGACTTTTATGCCATATTCTTCAAACTGTTCTATAAAAGAAGTAATTCTGGTTGTATGAATATGACTGCTTCCACCGCCCTGGATTCTCGGTTTGTCTGCCAATTCTCCAATCATCAGTATTTCTTTTATTTCCCCTAATGGAAAGAAAACATCATTTTTAAGAAGTACAATACTCTCTTCCGCTATCTGTTCTGCCAGCTTATGATTCTTCTCTCTGATAGTATCCGGAATATTCTTTTTCCCTCTGCTCTGTATCACATTGCTCTTATATCTGTCATTCAACCTTTCTATTCTATCAACAGAGCATTCCAGTTTTTTCATAAAACAAGGATTCGTTGCCGCTATATTCCATATTTCATCATAATGATTGCCACAGCTGTCAGGCATTTCTACATCCATTCCCGCAGATATGCATTCCGGCAGATCAACACAGGCTCCCCAGTCACTCATTACAAGGCCCTCATATTTCCAGTCGTTTCTGAGAATGTCGGTTAAAAGATGTTTATTCTCACAAGCCGGTAATCCATTCAGGTAGTTATAACTTGCCATTATGGTTGCCGGCTTTGCCTTTTTCACTGCTTTCTCGAAAGCTCTCAGATAAATCTCATGCAATGCTCTCTCATCAATCATGGAATTACTTGTCATTCTATGTGTTTCCTGACTATTGCCTGCAAAATGCTTCAGGGATGTTCCCACGCCACATTCCTGCATTGCAATAATATAGGAAGATGCCAGTTCTCCTGTAAGAAAAGGATCCTCTGAATAATATTCAAAATTCCTGCCACACAAGGGAGAACGCTTCATATTAACTCCTGGTCCAAGCACCACAGACACCCCCAATGCCTTTGCTTCCTGAGCCAGTCCTTCCCCCATTTTTCCTATCAATTCTTTATTCCAGGAACACGCTGCACTGCTTGCTGTTGGAAAACAGGTTGCTTCATAACTGTCATTATTCTTTGCCCCATCTTCCTGTGCACGTATTCCGTGAGGTCCATCCGAAACATGTATATCACCTATATGCCATGTTCCACGCCCCGTCACAAGTCGGCACATCTCTTCCAGACTTTTCCCCATATAATACCTCCGTTTCAATCTGCTTCTCTATACCCAACTTAACATCTCTTGTCATTAATCTATATTAAATTTATATTGTTATATATTAAATTTATTATATAATAGATTTATGAAAGGGGAAAAAGATGTCTGGAAATGATTCAACTATTAAATATGAATTTTTAGATTCATCAAAGAATTTTATATACGATGCCAGAGAAACAGGAAAGACACATACGTCTTTCCTGTATGAACTACAGCTTTTTAATGCTATTAAGAATGGAGATATCCATGGTGTCAAAACTGCCCTTGAAACCTACACTGACTCCGGGCTCATCATCGGTCATATGTCTGATAACCAGTCAAGAGAAATCCATTATTGGGCTGTCTCTACTATAGCAGTTTCCATCCACTATGCTATATTAGGAGGACTTGATGAAAGTGAGGCGTATCAGTTAAGTGACAAATATATTCAGGAAATTGACCAGCTATCCTCAATGGATACCTGTATAGACTATCTGTGCCAGAAAGCAATTGAACTCGTCACAAAAGTAAAGGTGAACACCATTCCACAAGAGTATAGTCACCTGATAAATAACTGCATTCATTTAATTCACATACATCTTCATGACCGTCTCAAAATTGAAAACATTGCACAGACCTTACATGTGTCCAGGGATTACCTTTCATATGCTTTCAAAAAAGAAACCGGAATCCCCCTCCATAAATATATCCTGCATCAAAAGCTGGAGGAATCCCGAAAAATGCTTTCATCCGGGATATCTATAAAAGAAGTAAGCTACACACTCAGTTTTAGTAATGAAAGTCATTTTATACAATCTTATAAGAAAAACTATGGTGTTACACCTGCAGTATATATTTCTTCACTTACAAAATAGAAAACTATTTACTTTCATCGTCTTTTCCTGCACTCTTCCATTCTGCAACAACATTTCTCACCCGGCGGTCAATATCAAGGCGTGCACTGCGGCATTCTTGCGGATATTTTCTTGCTGCCTGAAATGCCAGTTTCACAAAAAGTCCGGAACCAACCGGGAGCATTGTCTTTAGCATGCTCTCTGGAAAAACGAAATGAGTTCCATGTTCATAAATGACATACTCTGGTCTGCATGTGTGTGGATGTTCTTTCATTCGCTGTTTCATTCGACGGATATATTTTGCAGTATCCCACAATACATCATCCTTGGCACCGATCAGCAATAATGTTCCATGGATTTTTTCAATCTTGATCATCTCGTCTTCTGTGATTGGGTGAGCCGTTTCCGAATCATCAAACAGTTTTCTTGAATTGATCATATCACCGGTCCGTTTTGTTTCTTTTTCAATCACATGCCAGTAGTCCGGATGTTTGTAACAAAATGGCATGTACGGAAGCGGTTCTCCTTTGTAAGAAAAAAGAGATTCTCCCTCAATCGGCCATTCCTTACAGCCGTCTTTTTTGCCCTGCATAAATCCCTGCCAGATAAAATCACTCGGTGTCAGACCGATCGTCAATGTAATATCTTCAAAATAAGAAGCGGCAGTCAAAGCGAGTGTTCCTGTAGTAGATGCCCCGACAATTCCTATTTTCTGATTACCGTGTATTTTTAACCAATTGATTGCTTTCTCTATGCGTTCCAGCGGATAATTATGATGTCCATAATCCTTTTTTCCGGGTGACATCGTCATCACATTTACATCGAGTTTATGCAGCCATTTCACGGATGTACGCGCCAGATAATCCTCCGGGTCATCTCCGATCATGGCGATCATTGCACAGTCTGAGCCTGTTTTGCATTTCCAATATGCACCATAAAATCCATCTGTTTCCACATCAAAATGTCTTTTTTTCATCTGCATCATCTCCTTATTATCAGCCACGTTTCTCTAAAACTATTATTTTGTTTGAGATATTCCGAACGATCGGAATCTTTCCTATCACATGATAAATCGGCATAAGTTCTTTCATTCCCTCAACCAGACTGACTTCCTGTTGAACAGAAAATTCCGGCACGATTCTTTGCAATTCCATTCCATTCTTAACTCCCCATGTGAATTTTGCATTGCTTCCCTCTATGGATTTTTCTTTCATATGCTTTACAACAAAGGTCGACATGGTTTCAACCATTACAGTTACCTTCTGAAATGATTTTTCAATAATAGAAAATATCTTTCTGATGTCCTTCTCACACAAATACATTGTAAGTCCTTCGATTATGACCAGAACATTTTCTCCATGATAATCAATATCGTCCACGTAGGAATCATCCATTGCAGACTTTGCAATCTGATATATCGGACCTGTTTCTGGAAGAAACTGCCGCCTTATCTTCATAGTCTCCGGCAGATCCACGTTGTACCATCTCAGATATTTTTCCTTCATCCGGTAGCATCTGGTATCCAGTCCACATGCAATATTTATAACAACTGTATTTTCATGCTTTTCCAGATATTGCCGAACCATCTGGTCTAATACGATCGTTCTCGCGATCACGCCACAGCTCATGGCTTTATCCCTATCTGCTTTGGAAAAGTCATAGTCCAGCTTTTCCACAAGTTCTACTGCAATCTCATCCTTGATTTTGGCATTTTGCTTTTTTGTTTCTTTTGCTCTTGCATACAAGGTCTGTACCATCGTTTCCGGCACACCTGTCACATTGACTTTTTCTTTCATGTACTTTCCTGCTTTCATATCAATACATTGCTGCTTGTGTTAGTTGTATCTAACCCGTGTCTGATAAAAAACCGTGTGAAAACAAAACTGTAATTCCACACGGTTTCTTTTCCCTATGCATTCAGTATATCACTTTCATCTGGTTTAGCAACCAGATTTTATCTCACTTTTATTGTGTTACTTGCAAAAGACAAACTGCACCAGCAGCATATAAAATACAGTTCCGCCGCCGATACTGAGCAATATGCTCTTTTTTCTCATCTGCTTTTTCATCACCCGACTGCAGTGATTCCATTTTCTGTTTCCTCCTGCCCTGCACTTTATTTCGGCACAGAAAACATAAACCATCCTTTAGCCACACCCTCCGGTACTTCTGTCGTACAATTTACGGAAAATGTTTCATCACACATTCCATAAATCAGATAAAACTTTTTCCATCCGACATTTTGATATTTATCCAACATGGAGATCCCATAAAAAAGATGTCTGGCATTCACCATCAATGCCAACAGGAACGCTGACAGCGGATTAAATGCTGACAGCAGCAGATTCGCCGTGACAAATTCCATCGAACCCGCATAAATAAACATACTCATAAACATACTCATAAACATCGGATACAAAAATGAAAATCCCATGCTCCGCATCAGAAATCCATAAGACATTCCTAAAAATAAGAATCCTACACAGATTGGCAATGTGTAGGGCAATGCTGCCTTGAATGCTTTTTTCTTCATGTAACTTTGTTCCTCTTTTCTTGTTTGTAACGCAATAGCCTTTCCATCCCCGATTGCACAGAATTCCTACCGACATACTTTACTTTTTCTAATTTAACGCAAAAAAGAGGTCTGACAAGATGAAATCTATTCCTTATGGTAAAGGCCTTGAATACTGCTTCTGAAAAACTCGCCCACAAAGAAGACAAACCCGCCGAAAAACCTGCAAAAAAATCTGTCTAATGTGTAAAAGTGAGATTGCCATCGATGCATGCCGCTGCCCGATGTGCACCACAATCCTTGATGCTAAGGCTGTGCAGGAGTTTGAAGCGAAAACCGGAGTTTAACGAGCGTAGTATCACAGATTTTGTGGTGCTTTTACAGGGTGTGAAGGACGCTTATACATGCCCAATTTACGCTATGAACCGCACCACAAAATCTGCAATTTACGTTATGGAACTCACGGTTATGGGATGAGTGCCTATAAAGGAGGAAACGACAAAATACAGTCATTTTCAATATCTTGTAATCCGTTGATGATAAAGGGGACACTTCCTAGAGTTTCATTTTTGAGTTCTGCCACTCGCAACCTGGATTGACGGATTTTCACAATCCGGATGTTGCATGCTGCTCAGTCTGGGATAAATAAAAAATAGAACTGATTTGTTTTCAGGATTTTGGGAGCGGCCGGTCCTTAGAAAGCAAATATTGCGATTTCAAAAGACAATGTCAATTGGATTTTGAAATCACGATGGATGCTTTCTTAGTACCGCTGCCAGCGACAACAAGCGGAAGCGCTCCTGAAAACAAACAGTTCTATTTTTTATATTTCTATACACTTTGTTGGCATGCAATTAACATAACCTGCGAAAATCCGTGCCACCACCTGTAAGCGGCAGTTCATAAGTTAAACTCCGGTTAGATAGTTTCCAGTTCATATTCGTTGGTGCCGAGTCCGATTTTGACTGCGTGCTCAATACAACTCTTCCACTCGGTATCCGGATGTGTCATATGGAAGTGATCGTGCTCACAATCTTCGTGATGTTCCTGTGCATGCGCAATATTTTTTCCAAGTACGCTGTTCTCAATTGGCGCTGCCTGATTGCAGAGGTCAGCACACGCCTGATCCAAAGCAACCGGGTCAAAAGAAGCTAACATACCAATATTTGGAATGATTGGAATATCATTCTCTGCATGGCAGTCACAGTTTGGTGAAACATCACAGATCAATGACACATGGAAACATGGTCTGTTCTGACAGACTGCAAGGCTGTACTCTGCCATCTTGTAGTTGAGCATTGCAACGGAATCAGCAAAATCTGCTGAAATTGCATCTTTCGGACAGACTGCAAGACATCTTCCACAACCAACACATTTGTCGTGGTCAATTTTTGCTTTGTGATCTGTGATAATTGGTGCTCCGTGTGCACAGATTCTGCTGCATGCTCCACAGCCAACACAGCTTTCCGTTGCAACACTCGGTTTTCCTTCACAATGCTGCTCCATTTTTCCTGCTCTGGAACCGCATCCCATACCGATGTTCTTAATCGTTCCTCCGAAACCAGCCATCTCATGACCTTTAAAATGTGTCAGGGAAATGAATACATCTGCATCCATGATAGCAGAACCGATCTTCGCCTCTTTGACATACTCACCATTCACCGGCACAAGTGTCTCGTCTGTTCCCTTTAAACCATCTGCGATCAGCACATGACAGCCTGTCTGGTATGGAGAGAATCCATTCACATATGCAGTTTCCAGATGATCTAATGCATTCTTTCTGCTTCCTACATAAAGTGTATTACAGTCTGTCAAAAATGGCTTTCCGCCAAGTTCCTTCACATAATCTGCTACAACCCTCGCATAATTTGGACGTAAAAATGCAAGATTTCCATATTCTCCGAAGTGAATTTTAATTGCTGCGTACTTATCTTTAAAATCAATGTTTTCAAATCCAGCAGTCTTCATCAGACGATGAAGTTTCTGAAGCAGATTCTCATTTCCAGTTGCCTTAAATGTTGTAAAATATACTTTTGATTTCTCCATATATCCTCGCTCCTTATTTTGGGATAATTCCAAAACTCACATCTTTCATAACCTTAGTTTGAGTTTTACAATTATCTATTTTATTCCTATATGATAACCCCAAAAGTATAGTTCACGTCAAGATTTTTCTTACAATCTTTTTAATCCAACAAATTCTGCATACTCTCCAGTCCGATCAGTAAAGTAGAGCTGTTATGGAGCAGTGCTGATGTGGTCGGCTGAATCACGCCTGCAACTCCAAGTACGATCAGCATGGAATTAAAAGTTACGATTCTGCGGTAGTTCTTTTTGATACGTTCCATCAGGCTGTCGCTTAATAACTTCAATGTTACGATCTGATACAGATCATCCGAACTTACAGTGATATCTGCAATCTCTCTTGCGATCTCTGCTCCGTCGCTGATTGCAATGCCGACATCTGCTGCGGACAAAGCCGGAGAGTCATTGATACCGTCACCGATCATAATCACTTTTCTTCCGGCAGCTTTTTCTTTCTCCACAAAGCTTGCTTTATCTTCCGGCAGCACTTCGGAGTAATATTCGTCCACACCGACACGTTTTGCAATGGCTGATGCAGTACGTTCGCTGTCTCCGGTCATCATGACAACCTTGGATAAACCGGCTCGTTTCAAAGACTGAATAACTGCCGACGCCTCTTCACGCAGTGGATCTTCAATACAGATGACTGCTGCAAGTTTTCCTTCAATTGCCAGATATAAATGAGAGTATTCCTTCGGAAGACGGTCAAATTTCTCCTGCTCTCCCTCCGGAATCACACAGTTTTCATCCTCAAACACAAAATGTGCGCTTCCAATCACTGCACGTTTTCCATTAATAGTAGAAGCGATTCCATGTGCAACAATATATTCCACTTTGCTGTGCATTTCGTCATGCTCTAAGTTTTTCTGGACTGCTGCATCCGTCACTGCTTTTGCCATGGAATGAGGAAAATGTTCCTCTAAGCATGCTGCAATGCGAAGCAGTTCCTCCGAACTTTCTCCATTGAAAGAAACAATATCAACAACGGTTGGTTTTGCCTTGGTCAATGTACCTGTCTTATCAAATACGATCGTATCTGCCTCTGCGATTGCCTCTAAATATTTACCGCCCTTTACAGTGACATTATAAAGACTTGCTTCCCGGATCGCGGATAAAACAGAGATTGGCATGGCAAGTTTTAAAGCACAGCTGTAATCTACCATAAGAATGGATAACGCTTTCGTCACATTTCTTGTGAGAAGATATGTTAAGATTGTGCCGCCAAGGCTGTATGGCACCAGTTTATCTGCTAAATGCTCTGCTTTGCTCTCTGCACCCGATTTTAACTTTTCAGACTCCTCGATCATTGTAACGATCTTCTCAAAACGGCTGGAGCCGCCAACTTCTTTTACAAGGATCGTAAGTTCGCCCTCTTCCACAACCGTTCCTGCATATGCAGTACTCTCTGCCATTTTTCTGACCGGAACCGATTCTCCGGTTAAAGAAGCCTGATTTACCATAGCTTCTCCCTCTGCAACCACACCGTCAAATGGAATGATATTTCCCATATGAACGACTACCCTGTCTCCGGCTCTGACTTCAGATATCGGAACTAATACTTCCTGGTTGCCACTGACTAACCATACTTTTCCAACATTTAAAGACATCGTCCGCGCCAGATCGTCCACAGACTTTTTATGTGTCCACTCTTCTAACAATTCGCCGATTCCTAACATGAACATAATGGAACCTGCCGTGTTAAAGTCACTCCGCAGCACGGAAACTCCGATCGCAGTCGCATCCAGAACCGGAACCTCGATTTTGCCTGCCGCAAGTGTTTTCAGGCCTTTCCAGATATACTTTACGGAACGGATTGAAGTCAGACAGATGCGGATCGGATAAGGAAGAATCCAGCGTCTCGCATAATGAAACACGATTTTGCTGATCAGTTTTTCCTGATAAGTGTTGTTTAACTCACGCCCTGAATTCTCAATCAACCCGGTCGGAACCTCTACCTCCTCATAATGGAATCCACGGAGCAGTTCAATGATCGTTTCCCGGTTTCCCACATAGGAGATCACCGCATCACAGGTTCTGTCATATACCTTTGCAAAAGTAACTTCTTTCTGACTGTGTAAAAAATAAAGAAGCGTATCCGCCTGCGCATAACTCATGCGGTTCTGTACTGCATGAATACGCATTCTCCCCTTTGTCTCGTGTTTTATGATAAATTTCATCTTTCTTACATCCTTCCACTTAATCGTTGGAAAAGGCTGCCACACATCTCGTGCGACAGCCCCTTATTACTATCCGACTCTTATTCTGCTGCTGGCTCTGCAGCTTCTTCTACAGCTGCCTCTGCATCTTCAACAACTGCTGCCTCTTTTGCTGCTGCACGTTCTTCATTGATTGCTTTTGCATCCTCGTAAATGTCCCCAGCGTTCTCCTGAACAGTTGTTACCGTTTTCATTACACAGTCCTTTGCTCTTAATACTGCTGCTGTGCACTGTGTATAAACTTTTTTTGCATCGTCACTGGCTAAAACTTTAACACCAGCCGTTCCGAATAATGTACCACCTGCAAATAATGCAATTTTCTTCCAATCTACCATGATAATTTCCTCCTTCTGTATACAATGAAAGCTCTTTTTTTATGCTTTCGTCATTGATTTTTTTACGAAGCTTTCTGTTTTTTCTCTCGCTTCGTACAAATTATAGAGCGGGATATCATGGTTACTCAAGTCTAACATCACTAATTGATAAACTTTATCATATACATGTAAAAATGTTCTGAATCAACTTCTTATCGTTTCAAAAATAACGCAGTCTCTTCCTCTTTCTTTAGCCTGATACAGCTTTTCATCTGCCTGTCTGTAAACATCCGAGACATCCATGCTGTCTGTATATTTCTCGACACCACAGCTAAAGGTGAAAGCGGTCTGTTTTTTCTGCTTTCCAAATAACTTGTAATCCGCACGCCTTTTTGCTAACCTCTGGCGAATCTCATCTTCCGACACATCCGGAAGGATCAGCATGAATTCCTCTCCACCAAAACGGACTGCGATTCCACCTTCCGGCAGGTTCTGCTGCATATTCAAAAGTATCGTGATGGTAAACACACTGCACAGTACGATCACTAACGAGCAGATCGTAGAACTTAAGGCGCTCTCGCTCGTCACTTTTTCCACATTCATCGGATGAAAATATGCAAGCAGTACTGCCACGATATCCGCCACAAAAGCCAGTCCGCCAAAAAGTACCACTGATGATGTCGGCAGAAACGTTGCGATTGCTACCATCGCCAGTATCATATACACGATCGTTCCGGTCTGATAAATATAATAGAGCATCGGAAACTCAAAAAACGCCAGCAGTGTAAGGATCACGTAGGATGCACGTTTCACATGACGCGACTTGATTCCCCACACTGTCATCACAAAAATAATGTTTCTCTATTGTCTGCTTTTCTTTTTTGATGTAAAATAGTCATGGATTTTATACTTCGATCAGGAGAAAGGAGAAACAACATCATGCGGACAATCCGTCAGAAATTTACCAGCTTTATACTTATGTTCGCCATGCTTCTCCTTGGAATGTGCTATGGCAATACCCAGGCAGATTCTTCTTTAATGTATGGAATCATTCATCACACAGACAGCGTATATGAGAATTCCGATTTCTCGGAGATTTCGCAACAGCTTTCCTCTGAGACCTCAGAACGCATGGTCTCTGCGAACGCTTATCTGCGTCAGGAAGGCAGACGTATCACAACACGCACAAGTCGTGCCTTAAACTGTCTGTTTCTTATTGTGGAACTTCTTTCCCAGATGTTACCTGTCATTTTTGCATGCAGTATCTTAAGTCTTGCTTATCACACGCCATGCAGGGATGTCATCATTCGTTATATTCATAACAAGGACGGCAAGAAAAACAATTAAACCACATTTTCCTACTGATTACCGCATATCGTATCGGCGGTCTTATTTTGGTACGCAAAAATCTTGTTTCAGGATATCTGCGCCCAAAATGCGCAGGTATCAGAAAGGTATGGTTTTATGGTTGAACATATTTTATTTGCAGTTCTTACTGCTGCCGTTATCGGCGCTGGGATTTTTATGTGGTGGTTTGAAAATCACGACGAAAAACCAAATGAAAAAAACGAAAAAGAAGGGAATTAACATATTATGAATATCGGCTTAGTTATTTTTGCAATTTTTGGATCAGTGATCGGTCTTGCTTCTACACTTTACATTGTCATCTCCATGTTCTGGATCTTAGGTGTCAAAATCGTGCGTAAAATCAAAAACGGAACACCGTTATATGACTGATAAATTCTAAAAAAACGCTTCGCAATCATACAGCTGATGTACCACAAACATTCATCAGCCTGTAAAAATTGCGAAGCGTTTTTTATTCTTCATCATTCATGCGGTATCCTACCCCAAGTTCATTTAAAATATAACGGTACTCGCCTGGCGTTTCGCCAAACTTTTTCCGGATGTTTGCCATATTGACCTGTAGCTTTTTCACACTTCCATTGTCGGAGTAACCCCATATTTTTTTGATAATATCTGCATAGGTCAGCACCTTTCCTGCATAAGTTGCGAGCAGTGACACAATGTTGTATTCCGTCTGTGTCAGCCGCACTTCCTCCCCTGCGATCGTCACTTTTCTTGCATCATAATTGATTTCAAGATCATATAGCCTGAAATGTTTTAAAGACTTTGGCTCCACTCCCTGAAAACGGTTGATTCGAAGCGACGCCCGCACCCGCGCTAAAAGTTCTCCTGTTCCAAACGGCTTTGTGATATAATCATTTGCCCCAAGATCCAGCGCCTCGATCTTATCCTGCTCTGCTGTCCTTGCAGATAGCACGATAATTGGCGTCTCAGCCTGTTTCCGGATTTCCGCAATCACTTCCATGCCGTCCATATCCGGCAGCCCGAGGTCTAAGATTACAAGATCCGGATGATGCGAATAGAACATTAATAGTCCGTTTTTTCCATTTCCGGCAAACAAAGCCTGATAACCTCCCGTTTCCAATATCATTTTCATAAAATTGCAAATATTTTTCTCGTCCTCAATGACTAAAATTTTATAGCTGTTCATAAAATGTATGTACCGACTCCCTTTTTTACTCTGTTTCTTCCATATCCAGCGTAAACCGAAAACAGCAGCCTCCGCCTTTCCGGTTCTCTGCTGTGATCACGCCGTCATGCGCTTTAATGATAGAAGCACAGACCGCTAACCCGATTCCCATGCTGCGTTTCTGATTATCTACCGGTGTCTCCCGTATCACAAAGTAATCTTTAAAAATATTTTTGAGCTGTTCCTTTTCCATTCCACAGCCGTCATCCATGATCTCAAATACTGCTTTATTTCCTATGGTAAAAACACGCAGGGATAATTCTGTCATTCCGAGTGCATGCTGCATGGCATTTTCCATAATGTTGAAAAGTACCTGTCCGATCAGAACTGCGTCCATAGGGATACTCACAAAATCTTCCGGGATGCTCACATCCACTTTCTGATCCGGATAACGCTTTTTAAAACGCGTCAGGACAGAATCGATCAGTTCCTCTAACACCACCGGCGTCTTTTTCAGTTTCACACCCTCATTGTCGATCCTCGTAATAGATAAAATATTCTCCACCATGCCAATGAGCCACTGGGAATCTTCCCGGATTCCACGGCAGAGCTGTAAGATCTGCTCCTCACTGAGCTGATGATAATTGTCGACGATTGCTGCGCTCGAACCGCTGATAGAGGTCAATGGCGTGCGGAGATCATGGGAAACTGCCCGCAAAAGATTGCCGCGCATTTTTTCTTTTTCACTCTCAATGCACACCTTTTCCTGCATCTTCAACTGCGCAGTTAATGTACTTGTCATAATCGTGATCACAAGCATGACAATGGCAGTGATGATATTTTCCGTAATATGAAAGTTAAATGCAAAATACGGAAACGCAAACACGAAATTCAACGCCAGAACACTGAGTATTGATGCAATAATTCCGTATAAAAAACCGTCCGTGATGTAGGATATCACAAAAACCGCAAGCACCATGATTGCCGGAACCAGTGCATCCGCCACAAAATATTCCTCGATCAGCAGTGCGATCAGAATGAATAACCCCAGAATCCCAACGACTTTTAACATATTTTTGATAATTTCAGACCATTTTTCCATGCGTATTTCCTCTTGGGTATTATACAATTTCAGTTGGTAAAGAATCAGCTAAGATAATCCTGTAATTATATCATGGTTTATCCGTCTTCGATACCCTTTCTATTTCTTTGTTATCCAGTATAGGCTCTTGTTTCTTGTTATCTATAATCGCATTTTCTGCAACATTTGCTTCCTGTTGTTCTTTTTCCAAATGCTTCCTTGAATGAAAAACTACCAAAAGATCCAGTAGATCACCCCTAACACCCAGCTTGAAAAAATACCATATAAGATCACAGGACCTGCGATCGTAAAGATTTTACATCCGATACCAAAAACCTGTCCTTCCTTCTGGAACTCGATTGCCGGAGCTGCCACACCATTTGCGAATCCGGTAATCGGTACAAGTGCCCCGGCACCGCCCCAGTTGGCAATCGACGGATAAATATTAAATCCGGTGAGGATAACACTGAGCAAGATCAGCAGCATGCTGCACCAGCCTCCGGACGTGTCTTTGTCTAAGCCATAATTTTCGCACGTGTTTAAAATAAACTGTCCGATACAGCAGATGATACCGCCTGTAAAAAATGCTTTGACCATGTTAAAAATCAGATTATGTGTCGGTGTAACCTGTTTCACATAATCGTTGTACGCCTGATCGCGTTCCTTTTTATCTTTGCTGTGTACTGTCTCATTTAAGCTTTTTATTTTCTCTGCTTCATTGTTTGCCATTTTTTCCGCCTCCCTGAATCATTTCTGTCATATCTTTATGTTATGCATGATTTTCATTATCTCTTTGTTAGCTTGGCATTTTTCTGATGAAAATATACATCATATACATTCTTGGATTTCATGACCTTTATGATTTTTTCTTATTTTCTAAGAATAAGTCATGTTTTATTATGCCATTTATTTTATAAGTAATTCTAATAATCCAGTCTGGTATTACTAATTGAAATCACAGATTCCTATAGTATAATAATGTTATATTTATTGCTTGAAATCAATATTTATTAATATCGAAAAATATTGATTTTTCATTATTGGAGACTATCGTGAAAAAGTTTATTTGCATATTTCTTTCTTTTTTAATATTTCTCACCACATTGTCCCCGGCAGACTGTTTTGCCCGTGATGGAAAAAAGGTGATCAAAGTAGGTTTTTACACACTGGATAATTATCAGGAGTGTGATGAGAACGGAAACTACAGTGGCTATTATGTGGACTATCTCCGCGAGATCAGCCAGTACACCGGCTGGGAATATGAATTTATCCAGATGAATTATTCCGCCTGCCTGAAATCTTTAAACGATAAAAATATCGATCTTGTCTGCGGTGTCGATTATTCCACCTCGCGCACAAGTACCATGGATTTTTCCGCGCAGCCGGCGATCACTACCCACTATGGACTTTACACGATGTTAGATAATGATTCACTTTATTACAATGGCTACTCTGATTTTAATAATATGAAGATCGGTATTCTGGCAAGCTGCAACCAGATCGAGGCTTTGGATGATTTTGCAAAGACTCACAATTTCACCTATGAAAAAGTCTTTTATGGAAACACGGCAAAACTGGAGAAGGCTTTAGAGGACGGAACGGTCGATTCTATTTATACTATAAATGTCTCGCACGCCTCTGAAAAGAAAATTCTTGCCAGTCTTCCTTCTTTTCCATTATATTTTGTTACTTTTAAGGGAAATCCGATCATGGAAGATTTAAATGCTGCACAGTCTGTGATCACGGATGTGAACGCTGACTTTGAACATGATCTCTATGCCTCCTACCAGAAAGATACGCGGAATTACCGCTGTGAATTTACCAAAGAAGAATTAGAATACATCCATTCCAATCCTACGATCACAGTCACTTACGACCCTGCAAACGCGCCGATTGAGTATTATAATAAAAAAACACATAGCTGCTCCGGTATTTCCACAGAAGTGCTCGAACAGATCTCAGAATTTACCGGTCTGCATTTTACCTATGTGGAATCTGACAATTTTACAGACGCTTTATCTAAAATCCAAAACCATGAGGTAGATGTCCTGTCTGCTATGGCGCACAATTATCAGTGGGCGCAGCAGAATCATTCTTTCCTCACCACACCTTATATTAATACGTCCATTGTTGTCATCCGCAGCCAGACCGCCAAAGGACAGACACGCAATATCGTTGCCCTGCCGCGTAACTTTTACTTTACCAATTCCATTATCAATGATCCTGGAAATCATTTTACAGATATCCTTTATTACGATTCCATTGATTCCTGTTTTGATGCAGTTGTCACCGGCAAAGCAGATTGCACTTATGTCAACAACTATGTTGCAAATTATCTGCTTTCACAGGTACAATACCGCCCGTTGACTTCCACACCGATTTCTGCCATGACAGAAGATATTTCCTTTGCGCTGTCCGACCGCTGTGATCCAAGACTGCTCAGTATTATGAACAAAGGACTGGCATGTATTTCCTCTTCAAAAATGGATTCGATTGTTTTACAGAACAGTATTTATGAGGGTAACCCTTCCCTTGTGACTTTGATATTTGCTTATCCGAGAATATCTATTCCGATCATTTTAGCTATCAGTGCAACGCTTTTAGCATTACTGCTTGGTATTCTGCTCATCCATAACCGCAAAACAAGGCAGATCCGTATTATGTCAGCAACTGATCCGCTTACCGGTCTTTATAACCGCAGAGCCACAGAGGAACAGATTGCAAAACAAATGGAAACTGACGGAAAAAATCCTTCCTGTGTACGTCCACTGATCAGCATTGATCTGGACAAATTCAAACAGGTGAATGATACTTATGGACATTTAGAAGGGGATG
>OGIK01001477.1_pt1 | contig 20629 bp, 8 predicted proteins | sample 1571781 | NCBI WGS metagenome assembly OGIK01 (sample SAMEA2581956, study PRJEB24529) | metagenome | biome: Human gut stool | place: China | collected 2011
GGCGACCACCGAGATCTACACTCTTTCCCTACACGACGCTCTTCCGATCTGAAACCGATTTGTAATTTTATTCCCGATTTCTATAGGGCTGGCTTCTTGTGGGAGATTGTCAAAGTACCCGTTCTCTTTAGGAGCACAAGATGCCAGCACCAACGCAGCCAATGCTGCTGTGAATAGTTTACTTTTCATATTTTCTTGTATTTTTTATATTGTTAGTTCGGATAATATTTCTCGGGTGTCATGAATGAAGGTACATAAGGTTCCATCCAGAATGCAGAGGTACGCTTGTATTTCAGTTCGGTATCCGGATACCAGTTAGCCCAGGATGCCGGATGTGTATCGGCGATAGGAGACTGTACGCTTTCGCCATACCCGTTCACAGTGGTAACGGTATATTCATAGACTGTAAACGAACCGGCATCAAGAGTCGGATTGTCTAACTTACCGGGGAATCGGCATGCTTTGATGACTCCGGCAGCTTCCATATCTGTATACTGATTGGCTTTACCTTCAAATATAAGTGTGAAATCTTTGTCACCGGCCTTTCTCCGGTATATACGATATTTCTGTGCACCTAATACTTTTCCCCATGATAAGTCTACCTTCCCCTTGTCTAAATTCAGGTGCAGACCTTCCGGGTAATGTGGTGCTTGGTTAGTGGTATAAATCGGATACTCTTGGGCAAAGACGGCCGTATGCTTTCCGTTTACAGACAGAGCCCGTACATGTATCTTTCCGGCAGGTTGCGGAGCCAGTTTGTATACTGACCGGGTGGTTGTGCCTACCTCCGTCCATGTTTGCCCATTGTCTCGTGATGTTTCTATTTTTACCTTTTTGGCTGATGCAGGTATATCCAGATAAATAAGTGTACCGTTAGGAGTATATTCTGTGTCGATAATATCAGTTGGCATTGGAGTAACTTCACGTGCATACTCTATGTGATGCTCTCCTACGGGCAAAGAGATATTGCTTGTTCCCTGTTGTGCGATACCGTCGATATATAATTTTCCGCCGGACATTCCTTTTAGAGTTAATCTGGCTTTTCCATCACTCTTATAGCGTCCTTTGCAACTGTTGGCGTTTGTGCGGGTCATGGCAATTGCCGTACCGGCGTCCGACAATTCGATCGAAAAACCGTCGGCAGAAAGAAGTGTACCCTTCATTAAAGCAAGTTGCAAGGTTCCATTATCCATCCGGCGGATTACTCCGGCCTCTCCGGTGAATGATTCCTTTTCTGACTGATGGCTTATTCCTGTTCCATCACGGAAGATAACATCAGTACTGTGAGGAGCTTTGATGTACAATATATTAGATGGTGCATTTTGGGATTTGGGTACAAATTCGTAAATGCTTGTATGGGCCAGCAAAGCCGGGTTCACAACTTTCCCATGTAGAACGTTGATATCTCCTTTCTTGTGTGAAACCAATGTCAGCAGCGAACCGTCCGCATCCCGGTAGAAACCTTTGGAATGATTGGTTTCTCCTTTGGTCCAATGATCCGGGCGTGCTTTTTTGCCAAAGAAAACGATTTGCGGAAATTCATCTTCTTTCTGAACGAACCAAGAGAAACGGGCACCTGCTCTCCAATTCGTTCCGGTCTGATCGTAGAGTAGGAAGTAATCTGTACCTACCAGCAGGATGCTGCGTGATAAATATTCCGGCCAGGCAAAACTGTCTTCTCCTTTAGCGGAATGGAGTTCTGCCAGCTGCACTATATCCAGGTCATAAAGTGGAGCCACAAGTTCGTTCATTCCGATGTTACAGAAAGCCCCGTTTTTCATTACTCCGAAGTTAGTGATGCCATCCAGATTATTTTGTACATGGTCACCTACCACTTCGTTTTCATGCCCCGTATATATTTTACCTTTTGCATAGAAGTAAAGTCCGCCGGAGTTGCCTTGTCCCTGATGTCCCCAACGATAGTTAGGGCCTTTATCCACCTGGTTTAAGTGAATGGACAATTCTTCGTCTGTGTCTACTCCTGCACGCAGAACAATGCCGTGTCCGGTATATTTCGTACTTCTTAAATGCGGATTGGTTCCCATGTTATGGGAAGGGTATTGTTTCTGATGGACATTCCCCCAATTGGTGTGTGTATCTTTGGTTTCAACACCCGGCCCCATCTTGCCGGTCCAATATAGATTTTCAGCTAAGAGCGGATCGTAGTATTGCATCCAGTCGGCCAACTGGTAAACGGAGCAATAGCGTGGAACAATCCGTCCCCCTCCGTGAGCCCCATGGGGCGGATAACTTCTTTCCATCTTTTCTTTGTATTGAATGGGAGCGGTCATCATGTCCAGCATCCAGTGTCCCCGTTGTGCCATGTATTTTCCGGCAAAACGGTTTTTGCCATCGAACTCTTTCAGTGCGATATTGGTAGCTGAGGTGGGACGTAAGAAAGCCCAATTATAGATACCCAGGCTTTCTACCCAACGTCCTCCTTTGGATTCGAAGGCTTTTACTTCAGGACGTGTATAGAAGATACCGTATATTTCCAGTGTTTTTTCAAAGAAATCCGCCCATTCTTTGGCCATCGGGTGTTCGGGGTAGAGGAAAGACATCTGCCCCGGTACTGCCCAGCCGTCTGCTGCCATATTAGCGGTTCCCGCTAATGAAGTGCGGATGGTATTCATCGCTTCCAGTGTATTGATGTAAGCGGATATGAGCATCAGGCCGTCTACGGTCTGCTTTTGTTCCGTGGTCAGTTGTTTGTAAAGTGCCAGGTAATCTTCTATCCAGCTGCCGAAAAGCGGGCGGTGAGAAATGGAATGAATGCCGGGAAATCCATTTAAGCCTGTCATATAATAAGCCATTGGAGAGGTTATTATCTGCTGATAGAATTGTTCGGCAGTGGGTGAACCTGTTTTCCCTGTAAAAGGAGTATCCGGATGTTTTGCATGTGCCGGATACTCCAGAATCCAATCTTTCCCCTTATTTAAATTTAATAGCGCATACTGACGGTGTAATAGCATAGCGTAGCGGAAACCCATCTCATCCGAATGGTCTGCACCACCCTTGACTGCTATTTCGTCAATGCTTTTATTGAATTTGTCAACTATATCCTGTTTCTTTTCAATTGTATATAAAGTTATGGCCGTGGACCGGCTGCCGGAATGGAGCGGATACTTGAAATATAATTTCTGACCGGCATAACGGAAATATACAGATAGATCCGGAGTGGGCTGCCAGATTCCGTATTGCTGATCATCCCAGCGATTATGGTCATATACAAATACGCCTAATTCTCTGGCTGCATCCTGAGTTTCCCAGAAAGAGATTGCCGGAACCTGTTCGCGTGTTGAATTTCCTCCGAAGGGTAAGAGGCGATACAACATTTGCTTATCGGGCTCTTCTATCCAGCCCATTCCTGTCCAGTGCGGATCTTCCTGGCTCCAGTTGGTGTATATGGGTTGGTCGATGGGCAAACCTCCGTCTACTGATACTTCCTTTTGCCTGTCCCAGTTGCCATAACGGCGCGTAGGATGGAAGTTATCCCATTCCATATCTATAAACACCTCATCCTGGTTTGATATATTCTCCATTTGTTCGTCGAGGATGACGAAGGGATAACCTTGTATGACTTTTACCTTGGCATAATAAGAAGCCTGGTTATCTAATATATAATGTATTCCACATTCTATAAACAAGTCGCCTGATTCTAAAACGGATGTTTTTATCTCTTTTACGGTGCGTTGTCCGGTGTGTAGCTTGTTATTGCCTATCTTTTGATGATCGTTCAATATGGAGATTATGGGAGCGGGAATTGTGTGCCCCGGATTAATTCCTCCGGCAGGTATTTCCACACCGAAGCTTCCGTCACTGATCAGCCAGGTTGACGCCTGTTTCTGAAGTGTAACAGGAGAACTTTGTCGGGAGGCATTGTTTTTCCGAAGATACAATGTATAGTTGAATTCCCCTCCGCTTGGTAGCTCTGCGAAGAAGTTTATAACGGCAGATTTCAGTTTCCCTTTTTCAATGACTTTGTCTGATAATTGGAATGGAACAGAACGGTTCTGCTTATTATCGGAAAGGTTCAGCTCCGATTCGGACTGTATTCCTTCCGGAAAGTAAATCGGATAGCTTAAAAGAGTACGGGGCCAATCATATATAGACAGGTTTATACAATCTTTCCGGGAGAAATTCAGCGGCTTCTCCCTAGATACGATGGCCTGTTGTGCAAAGCCTGTATTTGCAAAAAATAGTATTAGTAATAATGCAATCACGTGGTTTCTCATGGTCATAAACTTTACCTGATTTTTTTGCAAACTTAGGCGAAAAGCCTTTGACAGACTATGAAAATAGTGTCAAAGACTTGTATTTTAGACCTGCGACCGATTATTTACCAATATTCTTGATATATTCGGTAGGAGTTTGATTGAATACAGATTTAAAAACCTTACTAAAGTAAGCCGGATCGGAAAAGCCCACTTCATAGGCAACCTCTGCAATGGTCATGCCTCCGGACTGGAATTTTTCCACAGCCATTTTCATCCGGATATTTAGGATCAGTTTGTTGGGTGATAAATCGGATATTGCCTTAATTTTCCGGAAGAATTGTGTACGGCTCATACCTAATTTATTATATAGAACTTCCATGGATAATTCCGGATCCTGTGCATTTTCTGTAATTAATTCTACCAGTTTTTGCATGAATGGATCCTCTACTGTGATTTCCTTTACAGGAACTTCCGTCCTCTCTAACTTCTGGCAGAACAAGTCTCTCAGTTTTTCTCTGTTTTTGATGAGGCTTTCTATTTTAGCCAGTAGTATTTGCGCATTGAATGGCTTTAATATATAGTCATCAGCTAAAGCCTGATATCCATCTTTTACATGCTCTTCCAGGCTTTTTGCTGTTAGCAGGACTACCGGAATATGAGCTAAAGCCATGTCATTTTTTATAGCCCGGCAGAGCTCCAATCCGTCCATTACGGGCATCATGATGTCGCTGATAATCAGATCGGGCATCTGCTCTCTGGCTATATGTATGGCGCTTTTCCCTTCAGGAGCTTCCTGCACATTGTAGGTCTTGGATAGTTTGGAAACGATGTATTGGCGCATGTCCTCGTCATCTTCCACTACCAGAATCCGCAGGCGATTATCAGAATCTTCGGGTATTTGCTGGTGATATTCCGGATCTACGGACAATACACTGTTCTTTTCTACTTTCAATGTATGGGTAATTGCCTGGTCAGTATAGATTACATTGGAATTGGCGTAGTGTTCCTTTCCCAGTTGCAGGCGTATAAAGAACGTCGTTCCTTGTCCGGGCGTACTTTCCAGCCATATCTTGCCGAAATGCAGTTTAACCACGTATTGCACCAGATTAAGTCCGATGCCACTGCCGAACATTCCACCTTTGTTGCCGTTTCCTATCTGAAAGAAAGGATCGAAAACCTTGCTTTGATTCTCAGGAGATATACCTTCCCCGAAGTCTTTCACGGAAAGAACAACGCTGTTTTCCTCCATATTGGATTCTAACTGGATCTTTCCACCTCTGGAAGAGTGTTTTATTGCATTCGAGAGCAGATTAAACATTACTTTACTCATCAGGTCTACATCTACCCACAAATTGTTGCCATAATAGTTGTTGGAGTACGAAATGGTAAGTTCATGCTTGTTCAGCAATTCGGAGAAACTATCAATCTGTTCGGTAATGAATACAGGTACATTCAGGCTGCTTAGTTTCAGTTGCATGGCTCCATGTTCTAATTTGCGGAAATCCATCAATTGGTTCACCAGAAGTAGCAGGCGGTTTGCGTTCTTTTGTATCTGTTTCATCGGATATTTTAAACCCGAAGGAAGCTGTTCATCATTGATGATATCGTCCACCGGACCGGTTATCAATGTGAGCGGTGTCCGGAGTTCGTGAGAGAAATTAGTGAATAATTCAATCCTCATCTGGTAGTTCTTCTCGATATTCTCTTTTTCTATCTGTTCGATTTGGCGTTTGTACTTGGCTGTTTTCTTTTCATAAAAATAGCGTGCTAATACTGCCAGAAAGACGATGATGAATAAGATGTAGAGGGTCTTTGCCCACCAGGTGGCCCAGAATGCAGGATGTACTGATATGATAATGGTTGTTTCTACCGTGCTCCAGATTCCTTCGTTATTGCATGCTTTGATGCTGAAAATATATTTACCTGCCGGGAGATTGGAGTATATTACTTCGTTATTTTCAATGTAATGCCACTCTTTATCCAGCCCTTTTAACTGATAAGCATATTTGTATCCCTTGGGAGAGATAAAGTCGAGCGCAGAGTATTTGATTCGTATGGATGAGTTATCATACGGCAGATCAACCTTGTTTCCTTCATTGAAGTTCTTGATTTCAATATGGCCGGGTGCATTTTTAGAATTTAGTGATTCCACCAGGGATATCTGTACCAAAGGTGCTGTCTCTCTGTCATGAGACAAACGTGTCGGGTCCAGTTCCGCCAGTCCGTTGTTACCACCTATATAGATGTGTCCGTTACTGGCTTGCAACAGTGACTTGTGCGAAACTTCATTCAAAGGAAAGCCGTTGCCACGGGTAAAATTAACGATGATCCCATCCGGTTTGATCTGTGACAATCCGTTGATGGCAGATACCCATATATCCTTGCTGGTACGATCTTCCAGAATGGCACAGATGGAATTGTGTACTAATCCGTTATCTTTGTTATAATGGTGTATTTCCTGTTTTTCCAGATTACATTTATACAATCCGTTGTCATAAGTGCCGATCCAGATGTTTTTGGCATGGTCCTCATAGAGCACACTTATATTCTTGTCATTCAGTTCCTCGAAGGTGGTCCGTTCACCTTTAAAGTAGTGTTCGGGATTTTCAGGTTGATGCCTGAATATCCATAAACCATTGGTACGAACTCCCACTATCATGTCATCTCCATGTCGCAGAATATCTTGTGTCAACATATACCGGGTAGTGGCATTATAATTGGTCGATAGATTCCGGTCCAGCTTTTGCGTTTTCTCATCCCAGTAAGACAGGTCATCTTCTGCTATCCATAAGTGGTTTTCCGCATCTCTTGCCATTGCACGGATTTGTTCTTCACCGCTCATTGAGGCAATCACTTTGGTTATGGAACGGGTTCTCAGATTGAGCGAATAAACTCCCATATTTAAGAAATAGAGGTAGAGCTCGTCTGGTGAATTTCGGTAAACATAGTATAAGTCCGTATCGTGTTTGGGAGAATTACCTCCGGATATATTTACTTCTTCTATATGCTTCGGATTGTTTACATCCATGGCTATAAGCCCCTTGCTATGTCCGATCCATAATTTACCTTGTGATTCGGATAATGAACCTACTACTTGGATTCCGGTGGTCTGCTGAGAGGAGGATGTTAAAGAATGATGAGTAAAAGTAAACAGCTTGGGATGATAATAAATGGCTCCCTGGCTGAAAGTACCTATCCATAATGCTCCTTGATTATCCTTATAGACTGTCATCAGGCGGTCCCTTATAGCAAGGTGTTGATCTACTTTGGTATAAAAGAAAGAGTGCTTAATGTCATAAGCCACCAATCCCCGGTCGGTTGCAAGCAGCAGGGTGGAATCATTATATTCCGTGATGTCATGAATGTAATTGCTTTCTATCGGAACATCCGGATGAACCGTGTATGAAATTGGCCTGATTTCTTCTTCTTTAGGAAAGTATTGGTAGAAATTCTTTAGCTCTTCTCCGAGCCAGATACGTCCTTTACTATCTGTAAATCCTTTCATTAAGGAGAAACGTTTTTCATTTTTGTGTAAAATCTTGTAGCGTTCAGTCCTTACGTCATAAAGTGCCAGCCCCTGATTCACCACATCCAGCAACAGAGCATACGGGCTCGCGGCAGCCATCATGTGAATATAGGTATCACGCATATCTTTCACATATGAACACGTTCCGTCGCTTTTGAAAACATATAATCCTTGTTTGGTAGCTACCCAGATATTTTTTTTAGGATCTTCGTGCAGGCCTACAATCACGGACGAGGGAAATTCTTTTCCTGTATACCGCTCCTGTAAATCGATAAACTTTTCCTGCATGGGGTCGAAGAGAACGATTCCACTGAAGGTACCGATCCAGAAGAGACCGTCCGATAGTTGCGTGATACTTACAATATCGTTAGGCTGTTTGACTTCTTTGCTGGGCAGGTGATAATAGTTCTTTATCTCGTAACCGTCCAACCGGTTCAAACCGTTTTTGGTACCGATCCAAATATAACCTTTATCGTCCTGGCAGATAGCTTTTACAGTGCTGTTTGATAATCCATCCTTTACAGAGTAGCTATTCAGCGTAATGTTCTGTGCCGATGCGCTAATATACCCTAATGAGAGTATGAACAAGATAAATAGATGCTTTGCGATATTCTGCATTATCTTCGGAAACATAAAATTCAAGTTATAAATTGAGCCCCTAAAGATAATGCAAAATATGCAATTCATGCAAGCGTCAACGCTTTTTATATGGCTATTTACGGGATACATTCCAACTCCCCTTCATGTTTATTTGAACGGTGATTTCTTCCTTTTTGTTTTTTATTTGAACGGTGCTGCATCCATCCTGGGTCCGTGCGGATAAAGACTGTGCGATATCAGCGGCCTTTTCCTTTATGCTGTAGGGCACGATTACAGTAACAAATGTCAAAGGCTCGAATGGAGTGACACACTGCTTGGAGAAGACTGTGGTGGGTTGTATCGTATATTCTTGTTTCTGAAATCCGTAACTGCGGTCGGGCTGCTTTTCAAAATAGACCAGTAATTGCCTTTTCTCTATTTCATTACCGGATGCGTCTTTCCACGGTTGACCTGCGTTTGGAGTGTCCCTGTATATTTTCTTCCCTCCGTGAGTACTGAACCAGTTTTCACCCCGTTCATCCATTTGATATAACTGCCAGATACTGCCTGCCGTGTATCCTTCGGTATCTTCACCGGGAATCAGATGATCCTGTAATATCAGGATACCTTCGGCTGTCAATACCATGCGTCGTTGCAGAGTAGAACCATCGACACAGTGATTGTCCAGAATCACTTCACCGTATGAGTCTTTACCTTTATTTACAGCTTTGGCTGTCCGCACGATATTGGGATTGAACAGCACGCCCACTTCTTCATGTACATAGTCTTCCACTGGTTTTCTGATCTTGTTGTAGGCTCTAATCTTGAAACTCATGGGAGACTTGATTCTGCCATCAGTCGTGTAATGTTTCCAGTCGCAACCAATGTACCGGTAATCATTCAGACTGAAATCTGCCGCTACCTTCAGATTAATAAAATGAATACTGTTATCTTTCAAAGTAATACGTATCATCTTTCCGCCTTTCTCATTGTCTGCAAGCTCTACGCCGTCTCCCCATGCATCCAATGTGTTGCAATCATGCAGAATCTTTTCTCCGGCCTTGCCTCGTAGCCGAACCTTATCAATGCAGATCACTTCGCCCGGCTGTCCATTCTGAAAGCGGAAAGTGATGCTTTGAAATCCCCTCATTTGCGGATCACTTTCTGATATATGTGTGGATGAGCTGAAGTCAATCCAGTCTGTAAACCAACGGTTGGTCAGCCAGCGATTGGAGCCTTCACCGAATGGGAAACCATTGCTTTCTTCTTTCATCAGGATTACGGTGTTGCCATGACGCATATCCGTAGCATGACGTTGTACGCCGTGAAAGTGCGGGCAACAGTCGGTTTCAAAATAATTGATAGTTCCGCGCAGATTCGGATGTTTGTGAGAACCTTCAGCATAAAGATCACTCATGACAAAAGGAGTACCCGGAACGTGTGAAGCTGTTAGCAATAGCTGGTCCGGTATACCACTTTGTCCTTCCCGGTTAGTGCGTGTTGTCACCATGGCACCCCAATCCGGGGTAGAAGTCTTTGGAATGAATGGCGGTAACAGGGCTATTTCCGCAATCGAAGCCCATTCGCAGGCATCCCGTAGAAACCAGCCTCGTTTAGTGTATTTTTCGGGTAAATTGGGAAGTCCTGTTTTATATAATTTGCGGGCAGCTTCCTGATAGCTTGCATTACCTGTCAGGCGAGCCATCTTTTCAAAGACTACGATCCATTCAAAATAGGCAAAGAAGAAGTCATCTCCATATTCCGGCATGTAACCGCTGGGAGCCTGTTGGTGAAGATAGCGTGAAAACCATTGTTCTATTTCGGGAGTCTGTAGCAATTCGGTCCGTCCGCTTTCCTGTGCGATGGTGATAATGTCGTTTAAGTGGATGGCTGAATATAAAGTAGCGGTCTCGTCCACATCCTTATTGGCATACCAGAAATTCCACATCGTATCTGTATAGGCTTTCCACAGGTTTGCATTGGGAGCATCCGGAAAAAGGTTATACATTCTGGTAAAGCCTAAAGCACGTTCCTGTCCCTGATTATGATCGGTAATGAAATGCGGTTCGAAGTGCAGGTCGGCAAAACGAATCACAATTCTCCGGGCTTCGTTTCCTTTCAGGCGTCCTTCTTTTTTAAGTAATTTGTAGGTGGCTGCCACGTTGCGGGTAGAGAAGAAATCATCCCGTCCCCGCATCAACTGTTCGTCCTTTTCCCAGGCAGTGACGGCACACCTGAAAATCTCTTCGGACATATCCAGAAATCGTTTCTGTCCGGTGGCTTCATAGAAAGTACCGGCGGCGGTCATCAGGTGGGTGGTCCAACGGACATTGCGGTTTTGAATTTCCTTTTGGATGCGTTCTTTACTATATGGGTGGGTCTGGTTGTCAAAGGCTTCGACGGCTATGGACAACGGATCTTTGTCTATCACGGGATGCAGGTTTCCATACACCGAAACAATTCCCCAAAGGCAAAGAAAAATGGAGGCAGACAATTTCTGTATCATACTGGATTTCTTTTGATAGGGTTTATTATAAGAGAGTGGGCAAACCGGATTTTCCGGCTTGCCCAACATACGTATACTCCCTTTTGTTCTATGACAGAATCTTAATATTCGGGATTTTGCCACATGATTGTTCCGTCACCATAGGCATTGATTTCAGATTGTGGAATCGGTGCCAGCAGATTACGTTTTTCCATTGCATACATTGGTGTTTGGGTAGCTGTGTTGAAGCCTTCGTTTTTGAGAGAGAAGTGTTTCTTCATTGCTTCTTCGGCAAGTCCCCAACGAATCAGGTCGGGCCAACGAAGTCCTTCGTAACAGAACTCGATAAAACGTTCGTGAACGATGTAATCGAATGTAGCTTGCTTGCTGTTCAGTCTGGTAGCATCGATGGCTTCCAGTCCGGCTCTTTTGCGCACTTCGTTAATGATGGATAAGATTGTAGTGATATTCTCTGCATAGCCCACTTCATTCAGAGCTTCGGCATACATCAGCTTGACATCCGTGTAACGCAGAATAGAGATATTATTACCCCATTCGTCATAAGAACCGGGTTTCGTCTGCGTTGCCTTCAGAAACTTACGGGCTGTGTAAGTGTCAGCATGCTGGTAATCTTTATCGTAATAAAGGTTGTTCACCATGGTAGCGGCCCGGCGGATATCGCCTTCTTCATAAACCCCTTCACCCCAGATGGACTCGGAAACTTGAGCGGTACCGGAAGGACCTTTGAACGTAACATTATGTAGGAACGGAGCATCCTTTTCAAGATTGATACTGGAAGCGAGTAGCATACTGTTGAACGTTTGGCTGATACCCAAAGCTTTACCGGTGGAACCGCCCATGTATTGTACTTCCCAGACACGTTCGGATGTGTTGTCGAATTTATCATCGAAACAATCTTCATAGTTGTCGGCCATTTTATATAAAGCGGGTTCTTTGGCAATTATCAGCTCCAACCACTCTACTGCCTTTGCAGGATTATGCATATACAGGTAAGTACGTCCCAGCATACCGGCCATTGCATATTTGGTAATACGTCCCACTTCTGTGCCGCTTCTTTTTTCGGGAAGCAGGTCATAAGCCAGTTCGAAGTCCTTGATTGCTTGTTGGTAAGTCTCTTCCTGTGAAGAACGTTTCACTTTACGCAATTCGGCCAATGAAAGATCCGTAGTGATGAGCGGAGAACCTCCCCAGCACCAGGCGAATTGCAGATAGGCCAGTCCGCGCATGGCATAAGCCTCGCCTTTGATATGATTTTTCTGATCTTCATCAGAGAAGACTACCCGGTCGATGTTGTCCAATATCTTATTGCTGCGTGATACCAGTACCCAGAGCGATTTCCATGCGGTTTCCCAGGTTTTTTCGGTAGAAGTATCCGTGAAGCGAGTGATGTTATTGTTCATGTTTTTAATAGCATCTTCCCTCAATACGATTGCTTCCAGATAGTTACGATTATAGACAGTCTGTAATTGTGAGTAAACTCCGGCAATGGAGGCTTCACAATCAGCAGGAGTCTTGTATAAGCTCTGGTCTGTGTAAATAGACGGTTGGTTGACGTCCAGATAGCTGTCGCAGGAGGATAGACCCCACAAGCAACATACGGCTACTATTTTAGTTATTATTTTCATGATCGTTACTGATTAAAAGGTTACGTTTACACCAAATATATATTTTCTTGACAACGGATAAGTATTGTAATCTGCACCTCTGAGCATCGGATTGGTACTGTAGCTATTGGTATCCGGGTTGCCGACATAATCGGTAAAGGTATGCAGGTTTTCTACTGTTCCGTAAATTTTGGCTGCTTTGATTCCCAAGGCATTCAGCCATTTCTTGGGCATATTGTAGGCTAGGCTGACATTCTGGATGCGTAAGAAAGTTGCGTCAAAGATTTCCAAATCTGTTCTGTGCAATTGTCCGTCCTGCTCGGAGTTGTCACCCAAACCGTAAGGAGTCGGTGTTTTTCCATCCCATGACATATCTACACCCAGTTCAGTAGGAATAGGGTTACCGTTCGGATAATCTTCTTTGTAGCAGTGCAACCATCTTCTCAGTGTGTTGTTGGCACCATATTTACCGCCGGTATCCAGGTTACGGGCACCAATCCAAAGTACATTACCTCCAATCTGTCCACGCAGGAATATGCTCAACTCGAAGTCCTTATAAGTAAATCTGTTAGTGAAACCGAACATCACGTCAGGTTCGTTTGAACCGTAAGCTACTCTGTCGTCATTGTCGATAGAACCACTTCCGTCAACGTCTACGTATTTCACGTTACCGGGTCTCTGCTTCTTACCTTTTACGGTAGGAACCAATGGCTTGTTAGGATTATAACGTCCGTCAGCACCTACTTCGAAGTCGGCTTCTGTCAGCAAACCGTCTGTGAGGTAAGTATAGAATTGAGAAATAGGACCTCCTACTTTCGTGATGAACTGTGCGTTCCATGCATCAGTGATGATTTCATCGTTTCCACCTAAATCCAGTACCTTATTCTTGTTTCCGGAAAGGTTCAGTGTGCTCGACCATTTGAATGATCTTGTATTAATATTGGTTGTTGTCAGGTCAATTTCCCAACCACGGTTCTCAATAGAAGCCAGATTTGTGCGCATACTGTTGAAGCCGGTAGCAGCGGGGAGTTGCAAATTATACAGCAAGTCGTCCGTGCGGTTGATGTAATAGTCTACGTTCAACTGTATGCGGTTTTTGAACAGGGAGAGGTCGAAACCGAAGTCGAATGCTTTGGTCGTTTCCCATTTCAAATCCGAGTTGGCATAGTTAGTCGGGTAGATGGCTATTTGTGAAGTATTTCCGTAAGCGACATTTCCGGTAGTGAAGGTAGAAACATAGTCACTGTAGCCGATACGGTCGTTACCGGACATACCCCAGGAAGCACGGAGCTTTAACAGGGAGATGAACTCTACGTCTTTCATGAATTCTTCACTGTTGATTTTCCATCCGGCAGATACGGAGGGGAAAGTAGCCCAGCGATTGGAAGGACCGAAACGGGAAGAACCGTCACGACGCATAGATGCAGATACTAAGTATTTATCATCATAGTTGTAGCTTAAACGTCCGAAAAGAGAAGCCGTACGAACAATATTCTTCAGGGTGCTGGCCTGACTCGGAGTGGCTCCCTGGTTCAAGGTAGGAACGTTATCCAGCGGGAAGTCGGTAGCTTTCATATCGGCAGTATAGATGCTGCGGTTTTCTATACTTTGTCCTAACAATACATTCATCTGATGTTTCTTCCAGAGAGTAAAGTCATAGCTCAATGTATTTTGCCATCCGGTGCGGCTGCCGGAGATCACTTTGCTTGAAGCAGTAGCGCTCTTTACGGACATTTTCTGTACGTCGAGCGGGAGGAAATATTCATCGATGCGGTTTTCAGAACTATAGTTGAACATAGACTTGAAAGTCAGTCCTTTGATGATATTCGCTTCTACCCATGATGCAACGTCGAAATTCTTGATATTTCTGCTATCGGTAACCTGTCTGAGGCGTTCGTATGGGTTAACGTCATCCTTTCTGAATTTGCTGAAACCCAGCGAGCGGGTACCTTCGTTGATGCCGATAGTAGGAATCATGGTCAGGGCAGTCATGATAACTTTATCCTTACCCTCAGACTCACCTCTGTCCTGTGAAGAAATGGTAGGAGCAAAGTTCACACCGGCCTTGATGTGCTTGTTAATGTTCATTGAAGCGTTGATACGGAAGTTGAAACGTTCGTATCCGGTATGTTTTACGATACCTTCCTGGTTCAAGTATCCGGCAGAAGCATAGATAGAATATCTGTCGCCTTTGCTGGAAACCGATACCTGGTGACTGTGGGTGAAAGCTGTCTGGAGAATGGCGTCAACCCAATCAGTCTGAGGAAGATCGGAACGCAATGTCCAGTCGGCTGTGTCGGAATTAGGGTTCAGCAACCAGTCCGGGTTCACGCGGTCACCGCTCGGACGGTCTTTATTGGGGGTATCCAGTGTGTTATTGCCGTCTTTTTGCAGCCACATCGCATTTTTCAGATACAGGTTGTATGCCATCCATTCTTTAGGAGACATCATTTCGGGCAGGCCTACGGCGTTCTGGAAACCTAAGTATGATTCCCATTTAACAACAGGAGCACCTTTCTGAGCCTGTTTGGTCTCAATCAGGATTACACCGGCAGAACCGCGTGCACCATAGATAGAAGTGGCTGCCGCATCTTTCAATACTTGGATAGACGCTACATCGGACGGGTTCACATTGCTCATATTTTCGGTGATGACTCCATCCACTACAATGAGGGGATTGGAAGAACCGTTGATGGAGCTGACACCACGTACGGTAATTTGCATTTCTTCACCCGGAATACCACTGCTGGTCTGGGTTTGCACACCGGCCAGTTGACCGGAGAGGGCATCACTCAGATTGGTGACCGGACGTCCTTCAATGGCTTCGGAGGTCATCTTGGATACGGAAGTCGTCAGATTACTTTTCTTCACGGAACCGTAACCCACTACCACTACTTCATCCAATGACTGAGAATCTTCTTCCAATGTAACTTTCAGGTTTGTACTTCCGTTGAGAGCTACTGTTTTGTCTTTGTAGCCAATGAAAGAGACGGTTACTGTGGCCTTGTTGCTTTTCACATTTAAGGTAAAGTTTCCGTCGATGTCGCTGATCGTGCCGTTTCCCGGTACACCTTTTTCTACGATGTTAGCACCGATAATGGCTTCACCCGACGGGTCTGTTACAACGCCGGTAACTTTTACTTGTGCCCAAGTAAAACTACAGAAGCATAGAAGGAGTAAAGTCACCCAAAGTCGGGATTTTCCTTCCACACGTTTTGAGAGTGTGATTCTGTTTTCCATAAATTAAATTTTTTAGATACTATTAATTTCTTTAAATATGCATAAAGCAAGTTTGTTTTTCATTCGCAAAAGTAGCCGATGGGGTGGGAAGGGATATGGAAAATCGTTTCAAAACCTATAAAAAAGGTCTCAAACGACTGTTTTTCCCAACTTTGGTACGTTATTCCAATTTCCAGGTTTTTATACCTTCCGGGGTGTGGAACAGAAGAACGTTACTATTGGCTTTTTGCTTCATATATTTGCTTTGAGATATGTATTCGGTATTCAGTTTTACAGGATTTCCGTTCAGTTTATACTGTCCGCTATAGGCTGTTTCGGGGGAAAAGAATGTCAGTTCCAGTGTGTTTCCCTGTAGGTTGGTATATGAAATTCCCGGAGTTTCACCCGTTTCATAGTCGCTGGAGCAGTTAAACTTTACCTTTTTGCGGATATCGTTGGCAAAATTCTCCAGTTCAGCTTTCATATCTCCCCGGGCATCTTTGTATTGTTCGGTGATTTCAGTCGTTTCCAGTACCCAGGAGCCTCTGCGACGCTTCTTGTCTTTTAGGATGAGAACATCGTGTGCTTTTATATCATATTTGCCGCCGGAAACCTCAAAAGTCCATTCTTCCGGAGTGGCAAAAGCGAACATCATGGAACCGGTGTGACATAATATCCATTGCAACCCGTTGATTTTCTTCACCATTCTCTTTTTTATGCCCTTGCGGCTGAATGGTACGTACATCTGATAGAAATGGGGGATATTCATATAGTTCTCTGCTACATTATATACGCCAATGGCACTTTTTTCGTATCCGAAGACACGGTGATAAGGATTCTCCCCATACCCCAGCTTGTTGGAGTGTGTCTGATAAATCTGAGGGCGTTCGGGGTTATCATGGCACACACTGAACACGGATGCTTCCGAATTATCCGATTGCCAGACAAGGTGTATGTTCTTAGTCTCTTTAAATGCGTAGGTGTATTGGAAATCCTTCAGTTTTTCAGGAAAAGCTTCTACTGTCTGGGTGGATAAACCGTAATTCGGACTTTGATAAGTGTAGCGGCAATAGTAATGCTTGCTGTCTATCCGTAAAGCTTTGAAATCATAAGGATAGCTTTTCGAGTTGTTCAGAGCTTGCAGAAAAGGGAGAGGTTTTACAGTGCGTTCGTAGGCCAGCCAGAAGTTGAAACAGCCGAAATTGTCTCTGTTTGCAGCTTCACGGAGGATGATACGTTCATCAGGGCTACCGTAGAATAGCCAGGTTAGCTGAACGATCTGTACACCGGTGCTCAAATTACCCGTATATAAATTCTTCCAACCTTTGCAACGGGGAGGATTGGCACAATACAGGCCTTGATTCCAGGGTAACAGTAATTGTGCTATGATATGGTGGTAAGCTGCTAAAGCGCTTTTACGTATCTCCTCGTTTTTAGAGAATTCGGCAAGCATCCTGATATATTGAAGATTAGTTCCCAGATAGGTAAAAGCATCCGCTTCAGGACAGTTATGGGTGATGAATTGCTTTAATGTATGTACGATCCTGTCATGCAGGAATTCTTTTAGCTGGACGGAGGTTTTGCCGTCGGCATCTGTAAAGTCGGGCCATTCTTCGGCGCAGAGCAATCCGCTGGTCTGATGCATGAGTTTCATGTTCAGTGTACCGTTATCTCTGGTATATTTGCCTATTTTCATGAAGGCTTTAATCTTTCCTCGCAGCGAGTCCGGCATTTTTTCTTTGGTGAGCATGTAGCCGTGCATGGTGGCATGGGCAAAGAAATCCATATCTGAGCCGGAGTTATAGAACGCTTCCACATGGTCCAGTTGATATTGATACATTTTGGTTAGTTTTTCTATGGCTTTTTCCTTTTCACAGTCACGCCATAAGCGGGCGAAGTAGAAAGGCGACACATATTTTATGTTACCGTTGTCTACCGGTTGGGTCTGTAACATCTGGTCGATGAGTGAATGACCGCGTTCTTCATAAGTAGAACCGTGCATATAGGCTGTCTGGGCATTTACGGTACTTGCAAAAAGAAGTCCGGCCAACAGAAAAATAAAGTGGTGATAAGATAGAGTTTTCATGTATTTCCGTATTTGAGGGACAAATGTAAGCGCGAATCTTTTCCGGAGGTATGAAAATCGTATTCTATTTTAGTAAAATCATCTCTGAACCGGGACTTTAACACTCTCCAGCGGGCTTCATGGGTATTCATTTGCTTCTGCAATAGTTTTGTTCCCTCTTGCTATAATTTTGTTTGCTCTTTTAATAGTTGATTTTTTAGTGGGATAGATGATAGGGGGATGATATTGTATCCATATTCGTTTATTGTAACATCGTTTTACTGTTGCGCAGGGTTCACAGGGGTCAAGGTTCACTATGAACCCTATCTGTCAGTATGAAATTTCTGAAATTTTTATTAATCATCAGATAGTGAGTGTGTTAATTGCTTTTTGATTTTGTGGATAATATGTGTTTTTGGGGGTGTAGGTTCACTCCCATTTATTATGTAATGTACGAAAATAATACTGTATTGCAAATGTTCTGACTATACTCTGTCGGGATACGAAGATGAATGGGTGCGAAGATGGTCTATAAATAGTTCTTATTATATTACAAAAACAGCTTTTTTCCCACATAAATACGTGGCACGTAGGGTTCATAGTGAACCTTGAACCCAAATGAACCCGAATGAACCCCATTTTTTTTTATTATTGTATTTGATTGAAATTTATTTGCTTGATATATAGTGTATTAGTTGTTTTGCATAACTTCTTGTATAATCAAATCGGTGCTATCTAGTGAACAATACAAGCCGAAATTAGCATGATATACCTCTTGAAGAAATAACACTACAAATAATCTATTTCTCGTCTTCTTTTGTTTGCTTGCGGGAAAATGAGTACCTTTGCGCCCTGAAAATAAAGAAATAGGTATGACAGGACAAAAGGCACCCACAGCGTTGGGAACAGAAAAGATTGGAAAACTACTGATGCAATATGCAGTGCCGGCAATTATCGCCATGACGGCATCTTCCTTATATAATATGGTGGACAGCATTTTTATCGGTCACGGAGTGGGCACAATGGCTATTTCGGGACTGGCACTTACTTTTCCTCTGATGAATCTTGCAGCAGCGTTCGGTTCGTTGGTGGGAGTGGGCGCTTCTACGCTGGTTTCTGTAAAGTTAGGGCAGAAAGACTATGATACGGCTCAACGGATATTAGGTAATGTGCTTGTCCTGAATATAGTGCTGGGATTAGCATTTACGGTAGTGACGATGATATTTCTCGATCCCATCCTTTACTTTTTCGGCGGTAGTGATGAGACGGTGAAGTATGCCCGTGAATATATGCAGATCATTTTGCTTGGTAATGTGGTTACCCACCTTTATCTGGGCTTGAATGCTGTGTTGCGTTCTTCCGGACATCCGCAGAAAGCGATGTATGCCACTATTGCTACGGTTGTTATCAACACGATACTTGACCCTCTATTTATTTATGGCTTCGGTTGGGGGATCCGTGGAGCCGCTATTGCCACTATCATTGCCCAGGTCATTTCATTACTGTGGCAATTCAAGATATTCAGCAATAAAGAAGAAATCTTGCACTTTCACCGCGGCATTTTCCGCTTGCGTCGTAAGATTGTGATAGATTCGCTTGCTATCGGTATGTCTCCTTTCCTCATGAATCTGGCGGCATGTTTTATTGTGATTGTTATCAATCAAGGGCTGAAGCGCTATGGAGGAGATTTATCCATCGGTGCATTCGGTATTGTCAATCGACTGGTATTTATATTTGTGATGATTGTGATGGGACTGAATCAAGGTATGCAGCCCATTGCTGGATATAACTTTGGTGCCCAGCAATATGCGCGCGTTTCCCGGGTGTTGAAACTGACAATCATCTTTGCAACAGTTGTCACTACTTCCGGTTTTCTGATGGGAATGCTTATACCTGAGCTGGTAGTTTCTATATTTACTTCTGATGAGGAATTGATAGCAATCTCGGCACGTGGTTTGCGGGTCGTAGTGATGTTTTTCCCTATTATCGGTTTCCAGATGGTGACATCTAATTTCTTCCAGAGTATCGGAATGGCCAGTAAGGCTATTTTCCTTTCTCTTACGCGCCAGATGCTTTTCCTGCTTCCGGCATTGATAATCCTGCCCCGTTTTTTCGGTGCGGCAGGTGTGTGGTATAGTATGCCATTCTCCGATTTACTTGCCAGCCTGGTAGCGCTGGTAATGTTGGTAAGGCAGTTCCGTAAATTCAAGAGAGCGGAAGAATAGGGCGAAAAACGTGTGACTTTTTTTGTTTCTTTCCTATAAATCCTTACTTTTGCTATCAGTAAACCAATATTTAGATTGAAGCTATGAATAAGAAATTCGTTGTGAACATCGGTCGCCAATTGGGAAGCGGCGGAAAGGAGATAGGGGAGAAGTTGGCAGCCCGCTTGGGCATCGATTTCTATGATAAGGAGTTGATAACTCTGGCTTCCAAGGAGAGTGGCCTCTGTCGTGAATTTTTTGAGAAAGCTGATGAGCGTGCTTCGCAGGGAATCATCGGCGGACTTTTCGGTATGCGTTTCCCTTTTGTGGGAGATGGCGCCTTACCTACCCAAAATTGTCTTAGTAATGACGCGCTTTTCAAAGTGCAGAGTGATGTGATCCGTCAGTTGGCCTCTGAGAAGTCTTGCCTTTTTGTAGGCCGTTGTGCCGATTATATTCTCCGGGAGCATCCCCGTTGCGCCAATATTTTTATTTCTGCCTCGCATGAGGCACGTGTTGCCCGTCTTTGCGCTATGCATCACATTTCGGAAGAAGAGGCGGAAAATATGATGAGCAAGGCAGATAAAAAACGTTCGGAGTATTACAATTATTATAGTTACAAGACATGGGGAGCTGCGGCAACTTATCATCTCTGCATTGATTCTTCGGTGCTGGGAATTGAAAAAACAATAGATTTCGTGGAGGAGTT